>Ga0172364_10001242_pt1 | contig 19391 bp, 20 predicted proteins | sample LakKivSesite10cm_FD_114545 | JGI IMG/M metagenome (GOLD analysis project Ga0172364, IMG submission 114545) | Sediment microbial communities from Lake Kivu, Rwanda - Sediment site 10cm | ecosystem: Environmental > Aquatic > Freshwater > Lake > Sediment | place: Rwanda: Western Province, Lake... | reverse complement strand
ACTTCAAAATCTTATTTAAGCTGGAAAATTTGAAATTGATGAAATTTAAAAAACTTTTAAAGATTAATAATTGGTATAAATTTTTTTAAAATATCTATTATTGTAAAATTAGCAATTTTAGTTTTACTATTAATGTAAATATTGCACTAATAGTATAGTGTAACTGATTAAAATAATCATATTACTCGTACCTTAGCGCATCTATGGGATTGAGCCTTGCTGCACGCATTGCCGGATAGATACCAAAGAAAAGACCTATTACTGTAGAGAAGCTAAGGGCAATGATTGTGGGCAGTAAAGTGATAGATGTTTCCAGGACGGTATACCTGCTTAATATACTGGATATTAGGACTGCAAAAAGGATGCCGAAAATACCACCGGTGACGCTGAGCACAATGCTTTCTACCAGGAACTGAATCAGTATATCTCTGTTCTTAGCTCCTATTGCTTTTCTTATCCCGATTTCCCTGGTTCTTTCGGTAACCGAAACCAGCATTATGTTCATTATTCCAATACCTCCTACAAGGAGTGATATACTGGCAATACCGGCGATGACCACAGTAAAAACACCAGTGATAATGGTGATGACATCAAGCAACTGTGTTTGATTCCGAACATTAAAATCCTCTTTTTCTCCAAACTTTATGTTTCTGTGTCTTCTGAGTATTGATTTTATCTCTTCAGAAGCAGCATCTATATCCTTTTCACTGACACTTTGAGTCAGTATCATATTGTATGAATCCAGTCCATATAGTTTATTCTGGGCGGTAGTAACCGGAACGCTAATAAAGTCATCCTGGTCATTTCCAAGCGTATCAGTTCCTTTTGATTCCAGAGTTCCTATAACCTTAAAATTCTTCCCATCAAGTTTTATTATTTTTCCTATGGGATCCGTCTTTCCAAATAAGTTTTTTATAACTGTCTGGCCAATTACTGCTACATTTAAAGCGTTTGAAACATCGCTTCTACTGTAAAAATTACCCTTATCGATTTTCATATTATATATTTCCCATCCGTTTTCGGTTGAGGCAAATACAGTAGACTGTGTACTCTTATTTAAATAAGAGGCGACAGATGAGCTAAATATTACAGGCGCAACGTCAGTGATTAAAGTTGCCTCTCTCTTTATTGCTTTAACATCATCAATAGTCAGCTCAGCTTGCTGAGTACCAAAAGCCAATTGTGCTCCCATATAATTTTCTTCTTCAGGATTTCCGGGAGTTATAATAATTAAATTAGAGCCGATACCCTGAACAGATTGAATTACGGATTGTTGTGCCCCGGCACCAATAGAAAACATAGCAACCACTGAACCTACTCCAATAATTATTCCCAGCATGGTGAGAAAGGATCTTAATTTATTTAAAAATAAAGCCTGAAAGGCGATTTTTATATTTTCAAGAAATCTCTTCATAGTTCTAAAGTCCCTGCCATCTCATAACCTTTCTTCCAGTTTAGGCATCTTTTTTAGTTTTTCTTCCGCGAATACCTGATTATTGACTTTATCCTGGCCATGAATAATGCCATCTCTTAAATAAATAATTTTATGTGTATGTCTGGCTATATCCAGCTCATGGGTAACTATTATTATTGTTTTTCCCTGTCTGTTCAGTTTTTGAAATATGGCCATTATCTCTTCCCCGGTTACGGAGTCCAGGTTTCCGGTAGGTTCATCAGCAAGGATTATGGAGGGTTGATTGACAAGCGCTCTTGCTATGGCTACCCTCTGTTTCTCTCCACCTGATAGCTCACTGGGTCTGTGTCTGATCCATTCGGTCAGTCCTACTGATTCTATAGCATCCAGTATTTTCTTTTTCTTATTTATAATTCTTTCTTTAGAATAGATCATGGGAAGCTCAACATTTCCATAAACATTGGTCCTGGAAAGCAGATTAAATGTCTGGAACACAAAACCCACTTCTTTATTTCTAATATTTGCAAGCTGATTATCATTCATCTTACTTATATCCATATTATTCAGGAAGTATTGCCCTGAGGTTGGTACATCAAGACAACCGATAATGTTCATTAAAGTTGATTTTCCCGAGCCCGATGGCCCCATTACTGCTACAAACTCGCCCCTTCTTATTTCAAGATTTATACCGCGGAGCGCATTGACCTTAATATTTCCTATTCGGTAAACCTTTGTAATATCAGTTGTTTTTATGATGGTATCTTTATTATTTTCTAACATGTTATCAGTTAATTATGGCTATTATCGAATTGGTGAAATTAAGATAATGTCTCCTTCATTCAGTCCTGACTTTATTTCAATAAAGTCGTAATTAAATATTCCGGTGGTAACTTCTATTTTATTTATGGCCCCGTCTTCACCGGGAATACTTACATATGATTTCCCATCTTCCTCAAATACAGATTGTATGGGAACATATAAGACATTTTCTACGCTGGAAGTGGTTATATCCAGACTTGCTGAAAGACCATATAGAAGTTTTGGACCATTCTCTGTTTCAGGCTTTACGGTAAGCTCAAAAGAAACCACACCGCCAATATTTGTGGAAATTGGAGATATTTCGGTTATTTTGCCATTAAGTTTGTCTTCAAAATAGGCATCCAGCCTTATATCTACATCTTGCCCAATCTGCAGGTTAACTACATCAGTCTCATTTATATCTGCCTTTATTATAAAGTCACTGCTGATTATGGAAATTGCAGGTACTCCTGGCCCTGCATATTCTCCTTCTTTATAAGTGGAAGTAAGTACTATTCCATCATAAGGTGCGTAGATTATGCTGTTATCTATATCCAGTTTGGTTAGATCCAGGTTTATCCGGGATAGTTTAAGCTGGCTTTCGGCCTGTTCGATGTTTTTAGCAGTTACTTCAATCTGGCTGGCTGCGGATTGGGTGCTGGAAAGGTTTGACCAGTAGGTGGAAGATTGATTTAAAAGTGACTGTTCATATGCACTCTGCGCAGAATTGATTGAGGATTTATTCTTTTCTATAGTAGTCTCATAAGTTCCTTCTGTTGTATTTATATTAGCGTACTGTTGGGCTTTTACAGCTTCATAATTTTCCCTGGCAGCTTTAGCATTATACTGATATGTTTTGTTGTCAGGGTCGGTAGCTAAAATTCTTTCAGCTTCATCCCATGCACTTTTTGCACTGGTTATAGAACAACTGGCTATATTAGTTGTATTTTCCAAGGCTGCGTATGCATTTTCTTCAGATTTTTTTGCCAGTTCGTTTGCATTTTCTAGGGCTATAAATGCTGATTGTGTAGCCTGTTCGGAAAGGCTGGTATTGGTATCAGCAAGCTGCAGTGCTATATGATTTGCATCAAGTGCCTTCTGGTAGCTTATTCTGGCAAGTTCCAGGGAGTTTTTAGCTGCATTTAGATTTTCTTCTGCCTGAGCAATAAGGAGTTTTTGCCTGCTGCAATCTATCTCTATGAGCACGTCACCTTTGCTAAAAGTATCTCCCTTGCTAAGAGAGCACAAGACTTTACCTGAAGCAGAAAGGGAGTAGTCGTTTTGTTCGCTGCTGTCCACGTAACCACTGGTAGTTACTGTCTGGATAATATCACCTTTTGTTATTTCGAAGGTATCCATAATTTTTGAAATATCACCAAGACTTTTACAGGCTGAAAGGTTAAACGAAGCTATTATAATAATAGCAATAGCTGTAATTATAAAGAAAATTTTTCCTGTTATTTTATTCCTCATTTCATCTCCTACCATTCAATATTCTATCTGAAAATATATATTTAATATTTATTTAAAATATTTACAGTTAAAAATTTGCAAATTGAATATTATTTAACTAGTTTTTTTTAAATTTCAAGCATAATTTTTAATAATTAATTTTAAAATGTAAAAAATACTAATATAATAAATCGTATAAATAATATTGTGTTATTATATCATAGAAAATTTACAAGATTGTGGTAAAAAAAATATTTTGTTATTAATAACAGGAAAGGAAGAATAATAATGAGTGATTTGACAGAAATTACAGGAATTTTTGCAAGAGAAATTCTGGATTCAAGGGGAAATCCAACTATAGAAGTTGAAACGGTACTGGATTGCGGAGTAATTGGAAGGGCTGCAGTACCTTCCGGAGCTTCTACCGGAGCATTTGAAGCAGTTGAGCTGAGAGATGGAGATAAGAAAAGGTATATGGGCAGGGGTGTTCAGAAAGCAGTAGAAAATGTAAACTCCTTTATCGCTCCGGAGTTGGAAGGTATGGATGCCACCTATCAGCGGGAAATAGATGGGGCTATGCTTGATCTGGATGGTACGGAGAATAAGTCTAAATTAGGGGCCAATGCAATACTGGGTGTTTCTCTGTCTGTGGCAAAAGCTACCGCTATAGCGCTTGACCTGCCTCTTTACAAATACCTGGGGGGAGTAAATGCACATATTCTTCCTTCGCCAATGATGAATATTCTAAATGGCGGCAAGCATGCGGACAATAGTGTTGACCTGCAGGAATTTATGATCATGCCGCTGGGTGCATCTACTTTCAGTGATGCTTTAAGGATGGGGGTAGAAACATTTCATAGTCTAAAAGCTGTACTAAGTAAAGACGGGCTTAATACTTCAGTAGGCGATGAAGGCGGCTTTGCCCCTGACCTTAAAACTAATGAGGATGCAGTAAAGTATATAATCAAAGCTATTGAAAAAGCCGGATTTAAGCCGGGAAAAGATATCTATATAGCACTTGATCCTGCGGCTACCGAGTTTTATAAGGATAGAAAATATAATCTTAAAGGTGAAGGTAAAGTCTTGACCTCAACAGAGATGGTTAATTATTATAAAAATCTTGTGGATAAGTACCCCATAATTTCAATAGAAGATGGAATGGCTGAAGAAGACTGGGATGGATGGAAGGAGCTAACCGATAAGATTGGCAGTAAAGTTCAGGTGGTAGGAGATGATCTTTTTGTCACCAATACTGCAAGGCTTAAAAAAGGAATTGAGCTTGGGGTAACAAATTCTATTTTGATTAAAGTGAATCAGATAGGAACCTTATCCGAAACCCTTGATACAATTGAGATGGCTAAAACAGCAGGGTATACAGCTGTTGTATCCCACCGGTCAGGAGAGACTGAGGATACTACCATTTCTGATATAGTAGTTGGAGTGAATGCCGGCCAGATTAAAACAGGAGCTCCATCAAGGACAGACAGGGTTTGCAAATACAATCAACTGCTGCGGATTGAAGAAGACCTTGGAAGTGAAGCAAAATATTTAGGAATGGCTGCTTTCTATAATCTAAAATAAACAAAGAAAAACTTACGCTTTAAATTCATCTTCTGAATTTATCTTCTAGAAAGATTTTTAAGGCAAGTTACATATATAGAATTCTGGAGGATAGAGTTCATAGTATTACCTGAATTAAAAGTATTACAATATATAAAATAATACTTGTAAATCAGTATTACTTGTATTATAGTATGGAATATTAACAAAATAAGCGGAGTCGATATAATGCCAAGGATTACCACAAAAGGGCAGATAACCATACCAAAAGAAATAAGAGATAAATTTAATATAAAGCCTCATGATATTGGTGAATTTATGGTAAAAGAAGGAAAAATTATTTTTACTGTAAAGAAGGGAACTATACTGGATGCCCATATTGAAAAAGTAGATAAAAAAATTGATTTTAAAAAGCTCAGAGAGCGAATGGAAAAAGATATTGCTGAAGAGATTGTAAGGAAGATGAAATGATTTTCTTAGATACTAATATTTTTTTAAGATATTTTTTAAAAGAAAATGAATTAGTATTTGGGAAGTTAGAAAAATTATTTTCTGAAATAATTTTAGGCAATATAATTGGTGTAGCAAATGCAATGATTATTGCTGAAGTTGTTTGGGTATTAAGTAGATCTTATAAATGGAGTAAAGAAAAAATCTGCGATAATATAGAATTCATTTTAATCACACCTAATATAAGGTTTAAAGATAAAGCAATTTTAGTAAATGCTGTCAATGTTTATAGAGGAGAAAATATCGGTTTTATTGATGCATATAATTATTCATACATGCAGTATTATGGTGTTAATAAAATTTACTCCTTTGATAGAGATTTTGACAGACTAAAGGATATAAAAAGACTGAAACCTTAAAAAATAGTTATTAATAAAAATAGCCTATTTTTATTCTTTCTTTAGTTTCTAGTCAGGTTCAAGCACCAGGTCCAGGCATCACTGTTGTAAAGAGATTATTTAAAGTCAATATCACATTTTCTATCTTTCCAATACGCTCCTACTCCGAATTTGGTCTGAAGAACAGAATTAATACAAATTAATATTATATACACCATTGAAAGAGGGTGAAGGAGTGTATCAAGGATTCTGTTTTTAAGCCTAATGGCTAATATAATTCTCATAGTTAAAACAATGAAAATTTGTATAATAGCTAATTTCATTATCATCCCGGTCCAATCAAAAATAAAAACTCCCAGGGGAAGCAGAATAAACGGAAATAAAAATAACGCTGAAACCAATAAAATAACTATTGATATATTAAAGAGATTAAAATCAAAAGCAGCAAACATAAACTTAGAAAATCCTCTTATCAATTTACAAAAACTTCTATACATTCTACAATATATATTTTTACTTCCATCAAATATCATAAAGTTATATCCATATCTTTTTACCTGTTTTGAGATATGTATATCTTCTAAAATTTTAGTTTTTATGGATTCGTGTCCTCCGATTTTTTCATAAACCTCTCTTCTAAATAACATAAATTGACCATTTGCAGTACTAAATAAGGGGTTTTTTGATTTTTTTATAAGAAATAAAGGTAACAGAATAAGAATCCCAAAATGAACCCAGGTAACCACCATTCTCTCATGAAAAGAAACCATTATCTGTTTTGGAATTGCAGAGAGAGCACCCAAATTATTGCCAGTAAGGCATCCAATTGTGCTGGAGATTGAATTTTTAAAATGCAATGTATCTGCATCTGTAAAAACAAAATATTTTCCCTTTGCATATTTTGATAACTGGTAGCAGGCATAACTTTTTCCAATCCATCCACTTTCTAGCGGCTTGCCGGTAATAAGCTTTACTCTGTTGTCTTTTTTTGCAAAATCTTCAACAATTATCGAAGTGTCATCATTAGAATTATCATCTAATACCAATATTTCTATATTAGGATAATCCTGTTTTGAAAGAGATAGAAGACACCTTTTAATATTTTCAGCTTCATTTCTGGCAGGAACCAGTATTGATACCAGAGGAGGAGATTCTATTAAAGATTCTGGAAGTAAATAATTAGCTGTATTTTTAAATAAAATATTGTTAACAATAAAATTAAATAAGAATATTGCCAGAACTGATGTAACAAAATACTGATATAATAAAAATAGATGCATAGTAATAAAATAAAATTATAAGGAATTTAAAGTACAATCCTAATGTATAAATAAAAAAATTACAAGTGATAAAAAGAATTTTGATAAAAAGAATTTTTTTTACAATTTAACTTTAAATCTACCTGGAAAATCACTTTGACATTGTATTTCTAATTATATATATTTAAACTCAATGTTAATTAGCGCTGATTTGAAAAATAATTAATAAATCACTTTTCTTTGTGGAAGAAGAAAGGATTAGACAGGCTGTGTATAATCCTTAATACATTAAGAAGCTGAAATGTGTTAGGGATTTTTTATTATTTATTATTAAAAAGAAAAGGAAAAAATGGATAGATTGCAGGAAACAATAGCAAAAATAAAAAAGCCGGATTTGGGTTTAATGAAACAGGTACAGGCAAGGCTTGACAGTCTCACCAAACCCCGGGGCAGCCTGGGAAAGCTTGAAGAGCTGGCAAAACAAATTGTAAGTATTACCGCTAATCTAAGCCCCAGGATAGAAAGGAAAGCCATAATTGTAATGACAGCTGACCATGGTGTTGTTGAAGAAGGTATAAGTGCTTACCCAAGAGAGGTCACTCCTCAAATGGTTTATAATTTTCTTAATGGCGGTGCGGCAATTAATGTTCTGGCAAGACATATTGGAGCGGAGGTGTTGGTAGTTGATGTTGGAGTTGCTGCTGACTTTCAGGAGCATCAGTCACTGATGTTAGAAAAGATTGACTATGGTACGAAAAATATGGTAAAGGGCCCTGCAATGACGGTTGAGCAGGCTGTAAAATCATTGGAAGTAGGTATTGAGGCTGCTGAGGAGATGATAAAAAAGGGTTACGATATTATAGCAACCGGGGATATGGGAATTGGAAATACTACTGCCAGCAGTGCCATAGCAGCAGTAATTTGCAGAACCGATGTAGAATATGTTACAGGCTACGGGACAGGTATTGATGACAGGTGCCTTGGAAATAAAATTAATGTTATAAAAAAGGCTATTTCGGTAAATAAACCCGACGCAGTGGATGGTATTGATGTACTATCAAAAGTTGGAGGATTTGAGATAGGGGGAATTGCCGGAATCATTTTAGGATGTGCTTCCGGAAGGACTCCGGTGGTAATTGACGGCTTTATATCCGGAGTCGGGGCACTAATTGCAGCTGCTATTTCACCTGATTCAACGAATTATATGATCGCATCACATTGTTCGGCGGAAAAGGGCCATAAGATTGTTCTTGATAAGCTTGGCCTTAAACCGTTGTTTTATTTTGATATGCGTCTGGGTGAAGGAACCGGGGCAGCAATAGGAATAAATATTGCTGAAGCCTCGGTAAAAATATTAAGTGAAATGGCTACATTTGACCAGGCAGGGGTATCGGAAAAAAAGGAGTAGTTTTATGGAAGTTGTAACTGGTGCAACAGGTTGTATAGGAAATGTTCTTGTCAGGGAATTACTCCGGAAAGACAAAGAGGTTAGAGTTTTAATACGCTCAACTTCTGATATTTCTTCACTTGAAGGTCTGGAGATAGAAAAGGCTGTTGGGGATATCCATAATACAGATTCCCTTATAAAAGCTTTCAGGGGAGCAGATACTGTATATCATCTGGCTGCCATGATTTCAATTATGCCGGGCGATCGGGCATTGATACGTAATGTTAATCTTGAGGGAACCAGAAATGTTATAGATGCTTGCTTAAAATGTGGTGTAAAGCGATTAGTGTATACCAGTAGTATACATGCATTAAAAGAGCCGCCTATGGGAACAGTTATTGATGAAAGTATGCCATTTGAGCCAAACAATAATAGGGGAGAATACGATAGATCAAAGGCTCTTGCCAGTTTAGAGGTGGTAAAAGCTGCTCAAAATGGCCTGGATTCGGTAATAGTTTGTCCTACCGGGGTTTTAGGTCCTTATGATTTCAGGATATCAGCAATGACTCAGACATTTATTGACTTTGCCAGAAGTAAGATGAAAATGACTATAAATGGAGCTTATGATTTTGTAGATGTCCGGGATGTAGCTGTGGGACATATTTTAGCAGCTGAAAAGGGAAAGACCGGTGAGAAATATATATTATCCGGGCAAAGAGTTACTATGGATGAAATGATGTCAATGCTGAATGAAATTAGTGGAATACAGCCGCCAAAGTATAAAGTTCCTATCTGGCTGGCAAAAACTGCTGGCATTTTTACCCCTGTCTATTATAAATTAGCAAATAAAACTCCACGATTTACTAGTTATTCTATAAATACCCTGCGGAGCAATTCGTATATAAGTAGTGAGAAAGCAAGCCGGGAATTGGGATATAAGACCAGGCCTGTTAAAGAATCAATTGAAGATACTTTTAAGTGGTTTAGGGAAAATAAAATATTGTAATAGGTTTTTAAGATAATAAAAATTGATTTAATTTACTTTGTCATGTTAATAAATCTTGATATAATAGATTTCTGCATATTAAGATGTTAGAACAGAAAAATAAAGAAGATTCCTTGATTTACACATTATAATGTGTTATATTTTGTGTACAAGGAGGACGTCATGGCAACAAATCTCGCAATAGATGATAAATTAATTTTACAGGCATTAAAAATTGGCCATCATAAGACAAAAAAAGAAGCAGTCACAACTGCCCTGAGGGAGTATATTACCCACAAGAAACAGGAAGAGATCACCAGTCTGTTCGGCAAGGTCGAGTTCGATGAGAAATATGATTATAAAAAAGCCAGAAAAAGATGAAAGTACTGGTAGATACCTGTGTTTGGTCACACGCACTCAGACATAAAAATCCAGATAAAAATATTATTAAAAAACTTTCAGATCTTATCAATGACGGTAGAGCTGTACTTATAGGCCCGATCAAACAAGAATTGCTTTCAGGTGTGCACCCCTCTGCTCAGTTTGAAAAATTAAAAGACATCCTCTCTTCTTTTGAAGAAATCCAACTGAAAAACATACATTTTGAAAAGGCCGCTGAATTCTGCAATGTTTGCCGCTCAAAAGGCGTACAGGGGTCAACCATAGATTTTCTCATCTGCTCTGTCGCACATTCAGAAAATATGATAATCTTTACAATAGATAAAGATTTTGAAAATTATGCAAAATATTTGCCAATAAAATTAATTGAATAAAAGTTCTAACAAACTGCTGAGCTCAGGCGTTAGGTCCTTATGATTTCAGGATATCAGCAATGACTCAGACAATATGTTGAGTGTATTAATATGGGGAGCTCCCCATATAGGACATATCAGGGGATTCACTTCATATATCTTATTTATAAGCCTTGCCCAGGATTTATTGCAGCCCTTTGTATGCTGTTTTTTAAATTCTTATGGTTAAATTTCAAGATCAAACTCTTTTGTACTTGTCCCATCTTTTGATTTGTATTAAACTATCAGGAAGAGAAAGGAGAAATCATGGCAGAGGAAAAAATAAAACCCAGGGTAATGTCTATGTCAAATACGAAAAAGGAGATGATTGATACTTATAATGCGCTACTAAAACAATTACAAGAGAAGAGTGAAGCTGAACTGAAACCAGAAAAAAAGATTGAAGAAAAAAAGAAAAGAGAGGTTGTGGAAGTGGCAGAGACCCTATCTTCAGAGGTGGTCATTAATGAGATCGGCAATCTGAAGCTGGAAATAGGAAAAAGACTAACCAGTATTTCCGATGGACTGGAGGAAGAGGTCAGTAAATTCAATCAAATTCAGAAAGCTATTGAAATAAAGGATGAGGAGCTTAAAGAATTATATGAAATAGAAAGATCAGCAGAAACACTTGCAGCATTAATAGAAGCGCAGAATAAGAAGCGCCAGGAATTTGAATTGGAAATGACTGCCCGAAAGGAAGAATTTGACCGGGAAATCATCACAACCCGTGAGGAGTGGGTAAAAGAGAAAAAAGGGTATGAAGCAGATATCAAAGAAAGGGATGCAGCAGAGGCAAAAAGACGGGAAAGGGAAAAGGAAGAATATGGCTATGCCTTTAAGCGGGAACAATGGTTGGCAAAAGATAAGTTTGAAGATGAGAAGGCAAAAACAGAAAAAGAGATTCAGTTGAAAAAAGAGTATATGGAAAAAGAGCTAACCGGGAGAGAAAAAGCAGTCGCAGAAAGGGAAGAAGAATTAGCAGAACTACAAAAGAAGGTTATCGCCTTTCCCGATGAAATCAAAGAAGCTGTCAGCAAGGCAGTTAAAGAGACAACAGAAAGAATTACGCTTGAAGCAAAAAATAAAGAGGAATTGATAAGAAAAGAATTTGACGGTGAAAGAAACGTGCTCAAAACTCGAATCGAGTCTCTTGAAAAAACTGTAAAAGAGCAGAGCGGACATATTGCCAACCTTTCAGGGCAATTGGAGAAATCCTATCAAAAGGTTCAGGATATCGCTATCAAATCCGTTGAGGGATCATCAAACCTAAAATCATTTGCAAATCTGCAGCAACTGGCTTCAGAACAAACAAGGAGGCAGTCCCAGGAGAAATAATTAAGCGTTTAGTGAGATCAGTATATGCCCAGGACAAAAGAGGAAAAGAAAAAGGCCAAGAGGAAGATTAAACAGAAAGAACGCCGAGAGAGACCGGTCAGGGCTTTTCTTCGGGAAAAGACTGAGTTTCTTTTTTATAAAGCCCTCTGGTTTAAGGATAAGGGCCAGTTGGGCAAGGCGCTCTTTTACCTGGAAAAGGTTCTGCGTTTGGATCCGAAGAATGAAGAGTGCCTTCAGGAAATGGGCCATCTTGGATATTTGATGAAAAGGTCCGACATAGAACTCAATGCGCTTTTGGGCCTTTACAGTCATGGTCTTATAAAACCTGGACAATTGCCGTTTTTATGCCAACTGCTGGAGGAGGATGGTAAATACAAACAGGCACTATGTATTATTCAAGAAACTTTAAAGAGCTTTTCAAAGATAAAGGCACGAGGAAAGAAGGCCCTGAGAGAATCCCTTATTAAAAGCCGAAAACATTGCCAAGCCCAGTTGGAAACAACACAAAAGCTGGCGGCCATAAACTCGCCTATTGAAACGCGCAAGGATGAAAATAGGCAAAGAGAACCCAAAAAAATCATTGCTTATCCCGAAAACGCCGATGTCTCCGGAGATCATGCAGATGAAAGCCCCCTCCCAGAAATCCCTATATACATTCAGGTGGACCCAGTGGCTTTCAAAGAATCCCTGGTAGATGGGCACCTTACCTCTCTGGAGAACTACCAACTTACATTAGAAGGACATCGAATCCGTTTTAAAGAGACCTTTGAAAGTCTTATCTGTTTTAATAGTCTGAAAAACGTCCGATCATTCTGGTTCCAGGAAGAGACTGCCAGAAAAATCTTGAAGACCTTTCATGGCCGGGCCTTGCTGGCGGATGAGGTAGGACTTGGCAAGACTATAGAGGCCCTTATGGTACTTAAGGAATATATTCAGAGGGGTATGGTAAAAAGCGCCCTTATACTAACACCAACACCACTTGTAAGCCAATGGAAGGAAGAACTGGAGGTCAAATTCGGACTTAACTTTCCATCCACAGATGATCCCGGTTATCACACCCGGGAACAGTCCTTCTGGAAAGAAGACTTTATCCTTGCATCCATCAATCTTGCTAAGTCAAAGAAGAATTTTCCCATAGTCACCCAAAGGGAATATGACATCGTCATAGTTGATGAGGCCCACCACCTAAAGAATCGAAACACGTTAAACTGGAAACTTATCAATGCCTTGAAAAAAAGGTTTTTACTTCTCCTTACGGCGACACCTGTGGAAAACAATCTGATGGAGCTTTACAATATCATTACCCTTCTCAAACCGGGTCAGTTAAAGACAGCCTCCGCCTTTCGCGAAAAATTCATGACCCGCGGCGATCCCACTGATCCCCGAAACCGCAGCCACCTAAAAGATCTTCTTGGACAGGTTATGGTACGAAATACCAGGGCCTTTGCAAAGGTTGATATCCCTCCACGGTTTGCTCAGACCATAAAGGTGGACCCAGACTCTTTGGAAATCGAGCTGTATCAAAAAATCACTACCCTGATAAAAGATATAAATGAGACCAATGGCTCAGGTCATAAATTACTGCTAAAGAATCTCCTGGCTGAGGCGGGTTCTTCACCTCGCGCAGTGAGATTAACCCTTTCCCGAATTCTTGCAAGGCGAGAGATGCTCCCCGAACACAAAAAGAGGCTCCATGACATAAACAATCTTTGCCGCTCTATACATACTATCAGCAAAGACAGGCTGCTTTTTAAGCTTATTAGATCCTATCCAGGCAAAATGATCCTCTTTGTCAAGTACCACGGCACCCTGGATCATGTGTCTGAATTTCTGGCAAGCAAAGGGATCAGCCATTCACTATTTCATGGTAAGATGGATAACCGCAGCAAGGATGAACAAATTCAGAGCTTCAAGGAGGACAAGGACATTCTGCTCACCACAGAAATTGGCGGTGAAGGCCGCAACCTCCAATTCTGCCATCAGATGCTCAATTATGATCTCCCCTGGAACCCAATGAAGATCGAACAGCGAATCGGCCGTATACACCGTATCGGGCAGGAAAAAGAGGTGATGATTTACAACCTGTGCGCTGCAGGAAGTGTGGAGGATTATATTCTTGAGATATTGGATAAGAAAATCAACATGTTTGAGATGGTGATTGGGGAGATTGACATGATATTGGGACGGATCAAGGAGGAGAAGGACTTTTCTGAAACGGTTTATGACATCTGGGTGAATTCAAGATCTGAAGAAGAAAGAAAAACAGCATTTGGACAACTGGGAAGCAGGTTAATGAGGGCCAAAACCAGCTATCAAAAGTCCAAAGAGCTTGATAAAAAACTTTTTGGTGAAAATTATGAACTCTGAATCCAATCGAGAACTGGAAGAATTTGCCTGTAGATTCCTTGAGAATCAGGGGGCGGTACTGGAAAGGAATGAGCGAGGATTTGAAGCTCTCCTGCCTGAAAATTTGTCAGAGGTTTTCGGGACCTCTGAGCATATTAATATAAATACCGGATCAGACCCTGAATCAGAAGGGGTTTATTCTATCAATTACGGCTCCTCCCTGCTCGAAAAAATGGTAGATGCAGTCTGTGGAGATGTACCTTTGTTGGCCTGCCAGCTTCAGTTTGACTATCTAAAAAGAGAGGGTTTTGACAGTCTGATCCAGGAACAGTTCTTTTTTTCCAAATCGGTGGGCAAAACGGAGAGCCGAGCAAAAATTAACACCGCATACATCTTCCTGACCTGCCGGTTTACAGCTCAAAGCGATGAGCAGAAGCATGGCCTTTTAAGCCTTGTTTTTAATCTGGAAACAGGGGCATATATCCCCCACATGGCAGAGTTGTTCTCTGCTGCTGGAAAAAATTTTATTCCTCTTCAGAAGCCCGTCTGGAAGGATGGACAATTGGAAATGGTTATGAAATGTATTAAAGAGCAATCAAAAGGGATCTTGATGGACGAATTAAATTCTTTCCATGAAACCATGACAAGGCGCTTCAGGAGGGATGTGGCAAATCTTGAAGAATATTACCATGCCCTGGAAAAAGAAATGGAAAAAAACCTTGAAAGGCATAGTCTTTCAGAGGAGTTGGTAAAAGAAAGGCGTGAAAAAATAGGCCTTCTGCCTGATGAACTCGAAAGAAAAAGGGACGACCTGTTTAAAAAATACAGCATTAAGGTAAATGTAGAGCCCTGTGCGGTCATGCTGATCAATACGCCAGCCGTTATAGTCCTTTATAACATCTTTATTAGAAGGACTCGGAAAAATGTTTCCTTGATCTATAACCCTGTTACCAAAGCATTGGATCCTCTTGTTTGCCAGGGTTGCGGAAAGAGTATTACCAACATCTACTTTTGTAATCATCTCCATTTGCTCTGCTCCATGTGCAGCGAAAAATGTCCGCTTTGTTAGAGTTCTTGTTTTATTGGTTTTTTGTGGTATTAATAGCAGTTTAAGTGATGTGCCTAATCTAACTATTATACTTTCAACGACAAATACACCGTCTCCCACAAATTAACGTGTGCTGCAGTGATAGGAGTTATCCTTGCGAAACCGAACCTATGTAAAACAGCAAATCCATTATAGAATCAGGAAATTACCCCGGCAGATACCTTATTTATACCTTGGGGAACTAAAAGCAAATTCTCATGCATCACTGGCAGATACCTTGTTGGTACCTGGAGGATCCAAAAGCAAATTATTATGCAAAAAAGGGTCAAGCTTAAAGATTGCTTTCTCTTTTTTCTTTTTCGGGATTTTGGTTTTGAGGATGATCTCCCAAAAATTAAGTACCTTTGGAAACCACCTACCCCGCCGTGGATTGGACACTACTTCCTTAAGGTCCTCCTCTGTATAAACCGAATAGAGCCATTTAATTCTTCCGGCATCTCCATAATTTAGAACCTGGGTAATAATGATTTCTTTATCTTTTGCAAGGTCCATATTGTCAATATTGTATGACCACAAACAGGGGATAATATTTTTTGGTATTTTCTTTTTCATTTCTTTCTTCTCCAGGTTTTATCTATTTTTTCAACCTCAGCAATAAAGAACTTTTTTGCATCTTTCCAGTTAAAAGGTTCAAGAAGCTCAATATTTCTATCATTGCTTTCAATTTCGGCATCTTTAAAGTAAGTCAATGATTGAAGTGCCAGATATTCGTTGAAACCGGGGTATTTTTCCCTGGCAAAACCGAAAATCTTTCCCAGCCCTATTTTCTTGATTAAAAAATAAAGGTCTACAAAATCACGTTTTGTTCCTCTCTGGATAATCGCAATCATTTTCATCGCGGCAATATCTTCAAGGGAAGCAAGATTACAATATCGGCTTTTCAAAAGATTTCGAACCAATGGGTAAGGATAAGTAAAAAGACTGATACTAATGTCATTTAGTTCCAGAAGCAAAGTGTTTTTTTCTGTAATTGTGGATAGTAAAATTTTTCTGTTCTTCTGCCTCTGAAATTGTTCATAAATTTCTGCAGGGTGAAATTCTTTTTCAGTGTAAAAATCAAAATCCACAGAAGTTCTATGTTTAATCTGAAGAGACAGGGCAGTACCGCCTGCCAGATAAAAATTTTGCTCCTTTAAAAATACAAGCCTGGGCAGGATTTCTTTCTGGTCCACGGTCAAAACTTCCCAAAATATTTCCATTTTTTAATTATAAACCAATAGGCTTTTTAACTCAAATACCGTGATGCAGTATTCTCATAATGTTGTACCGTGGATAACAGCTACCATTTTTTACCAAGCCAATTTTTATATCTGATAACCTGGATTATGGTAACTATGAGGTTTTGATAGCTATGTGATCCAAAAGCAAGTAAGCAAGTTCTTATAAATTTAAAAATAATACTAACTTGAAGTAGCTAAACTTTAATGTTTTAGATAAATCCGTTGAAGTTTATAGAGCTGCAGATGTAGTGGCTCATGCTTTATATGAGATGACATTCTTTGGGTATTGCTCTAAAGTCGTAAGTAAACGAGTGGAAGAGGAAAAACATATTTTAGATGAACGTTACAAGGAAATACAAAGCGGTACTGCTCAGCTTATTCCTTTTGAAGAAGTTATGGCCGAAACCAACTATGTTGATAAACGTACACCCGAAGAAAAAGATCTTCCACTATCAAAAGATATATGTATTCATCGCATAATTTATGTTATAATAATTTATATTAAAAGTATAAGAGGTAAAATATGTCGCCGACAAAAACAATAATATCTAAAGCGTTACATCTTAAGCCGGCGGAAAAATCCATTGTCATTGAAGCATTGCTTAAGAGCCTTGACATCCCCGACCCAAAAATTGAAAAAATATGGACCGCTGAAGCTGAGAAACGGCTTAAAGCATATAAGGAAGGGAAAATTAAAACGGTCTCTTTCGAGGATATATTCCATTATCAATTAGAAAATAACAAGTGTTCTTTTAAAAATAAATAGATTATATAGTTTGTGTTGTCACATCAGGGAATCCAGTTTAATTCTGGAGCGGTCCCGCCACTGTGATAGGGTGTGTGCTCTCTAATTAAGCCACTGGCAAAGTGTTGCCGGGAAGGCTGAGAGTAAAGTCCCTTAAGCCAGGAAACCTTAAAAGTTTTTTAATTATCTCTCTTCGGCAGAAAGAGGGTGATTTTTCGTTTATTAAAAGGAAAAATTCCCGCCCGAAGAAAGGCGGGTTTTTTTATTTATAAACCATAAAAGATTAGGGGAGGAAAGAATGTCAAAAAAGATTATGCTGGCAGTGGTAGTGATTCTAATTCTATCTCTTATAGCTACCCTGGGTATCTTTTCAGGATGCATGAGGCAAGCTGCAGAAGAATCATTGGGCAGTCCAGTAGAGGTGGTGGATGGTGAAGAAAATATAGTTAAGCTTGCTGCACATGCAAGAAAGATTATTGTCCTTGCGCAAAGTGCACTGGAGATAATTGATGGTCTGGGCGCTATGGAACTGGTGGTAGAGGTTGATAATTGGAGTGTAGCGGAAGGTGAACCGCTGGCGGAAGGATTTGAGGGTGCTGGGGATGTATATGGGCTGAATATAGAAAGAATAGCTGAGCTGAATCCTGATATTTTAATAACTATTACCGGTGGCCCTGAAGATGACTATCAAAAAGTAAGAGAACTCGGAATTGAAATTTACAGAGTCATCGATGTTAAAGGTATTGAAGGTGTTTATGATGAAATAGCTAACATCAGTAAAATAATTGGGCTTGAAGATAAGGGGAAGGAACTTGTGAGCGAACTTAAAAAAGGGGTTGATGAAATATATAATCAGATTAAAGATTTGAGTGATGAACAGAAACCAAGAGTTTTTTATGAAGTATGGAATGATCCTTTAATGAGCGCAGGGGCAGATACCTTTATTGATGACTTAATCGAAAAGTCAGGCGGAATAAATATAGTAGCAGAGGATAATCTAACCGGATGGCCTGAATATAGCGTGGAGACATTAATAGAGAAAAATCCGGATATAATAATTGCTCCTATGAGTCTTGTAGCAGATCCTTCAGTAATAATGGAAGATGAGAGGTTTTCAAGCATTGATGCAGTGACTGGTGGCAAGGTTTATGTTGTCCCGGATAATCCAATTTCCCGTCCAAACCAGAACCTGATTAAAGCGCTGCAAATGTTTGCAAAAGCAATCCATCCTGAAATTTTTGGGAAATTTGAAGTAATAGAGTAAAAAATTAATTCTTAAATAATTTTTATAAAAAAAAGTAATCTTGTTATTATTGTTTATAATAATAGCAAGATTACTATTCAAGTATACTATTGGAAAAAGAGGAGTTTTTTGGCAAGAATTTATTTTCTCATTGGCGGAGCGAGAAGTGGAAAAAGCAGTTACGGAGAGGAACTGGCAAAGTCTCTTTCTGGCAGAGTAGCATATATTGCTACATCAAAGATCACCGATGAAGAAATGGAAGAAAGAATTACACGTCATAGAAAAAGAAGGCCAAAAAACTGGAAAACCTATGAAATTGCTGACAAAAATATAGACGAACAGGGTATAAAAAAAATTATAAAAAGTATCTCCAAAGAAAATATCAACACTGTAATTATTGATTGCATAACTAACTTGCTGTTTAAAATTATTTATGATTATAAATTAGATTCTATTAAAATTATAAGAAATGAGGTTGAAAGAGCAGCCAAGAAGGAAGTCATATCATTTTTTAAATCTCTACTGGAAGAATTAAGAGAAAGCAAGTTAAATGTAATAATTATTTCAAATGAAATTGGCCTTGGAGTTGTTCCTGCATTTCCCCTTGGAAGAATTTTCAGGGACTTAATGGGTATTGTAAACAAAAATATAGCAGAAGTTTCAGATGAAGTTTATTTATTTATAGCAGGACTGAAACAAAGGTTAAAATAATGAGCAAGTTTATCAATGCTTTGGGATTTTTAACTATTATAAAAATTCCAAAAAAATATACATTAAAAAAAGAACAGTTAGCTGATTCTACAGTTTATTTTCCAATAGCTGGATTAATCATTGGCATAATATTATCTTTGTTCTATTTTGTTGCAAGTTTTATATTTCCGCTATTTTTATCTGTAATTT
>Ga0172364_10001235_pt1 | contig 19451 bp, 18 predicted proteins | sample LakKivSesite10cm_FD_114545 | JGI IMG/M metagenome (GOLD analysis project Ga0172364, IMG submission 114545) | Sediment microbial communities from Lake Kivu, Rwanda - Sediment site 10cm | ecosystem: Environmental > Aquatic > Freshwater > Lake > Sediment | place: Rwanda: Western Province, Lake... | reverse complement strand
TGGCTAATGGGATTTGGCTAATGGGATTTGGCTAATGGGATTTGGCTAATGGGATTTGGCTAATGGGATTTGGCTAATGGGATTTGGCTAATGGGATTTGGCTAATGGGATTTGGCTAATGGTGTTGCTGTTCCTTCGCTCCTACCAGTATGTCGTTGGGAGGAAGGTCAGCCGAGACCTTTCCTCCAAGGATTATACTATCCCGATCCGACCCGCCCTGTCAAAAGAATTTAGCACCATTTTCGCGAAAAAGTCCTTGCGCCGTTTTTCACGGGCGTGTATGATTCTGGTGTCTGAGAGGATCTCGCTCCTCGAGGACGGGGAAGTTGGAAACTTGAGTAACCAGCGTCCCCAGCGAGATGAGAAGAACCTGTGTGAGCGCGACCGAGTCTCGTGGATTGAAACGTGAGAGGCGTCTCTAATTTGTTGTACCTTCGTGCGCACGAAGAAAAACTGTCGTAACTCGGCCAGCAGCTTGTAGTTGCGCGGCTGGCATAGGGGGAAGCTCTATGAAGGCGGACTACCATTTCGAGACGGCCAAGCTCCTGAGCAACCTTGAAGCCAACCTTCTGGTCCAAGCCAACGCCATCGCGCAGCGCGTGGAGGCGCAGTGGTACGAGGAGATCCTCAAGGACAGCGACAAGGACAAGAAGAAGCCAGAGGACCACCCTCTGTGGCGCTGTTGGAGGCATGCCTGCGTCGTTCGGCAGTTCATCATGTCTGGAAACACCGTCAAGGCCGTCGAAGAGGCCAAGGTTTTGTTCAAGGAGATCACATCTTGAGCATGGAGTTCGTCTTCTGTACGGTCTCGGCCTGTCCCATGAACGTGGACAAGCAATGTAGGGCTCATTCCATCACCGTGGCCATGGACGGCTCATGCCTCACGAGGAGCGCCGAGGAAAAGCCTCCAATGTCCGAGACCCCGCGCTACGTCGAGATCAAGTCGTGTCTGTGTTCCGAATGCGACCATTGGGAAAACGACGCGAATGGTAACCCACGGTGTGGTTTTGCGGGCTCCCTGAACTTCGAGGGGCGGACTAACGGAGAGGTTGGGGACCTGAAGAAGGCCAGAACCGAGGGAAGGGCCGTTTGCTCCAATTACGACAAGATGATTGGACAGCCTGAGTGGCAGGCAGTCTTGCCAGAATGAACATCCGACTCGGAAACGTCAGCTTGGTTCTCGAGGGCGAACTGGATATTGCCATCGCCGACGAGATCAGGAAGACCTTATCTTATGTCGTCCCCGGCCACGAGTTCATGCCCCGATACAAGCAGGACCAAATCCTCGCCGCCAAGACGGGAAAGACGCCTTGGGACGGGACGAAGACGGTGGCGCGGTGGCGGGACGGGAACATCGTGGCCCCGACTGGGTTGTTTTCCTACGTCCGCGAGATCTTCCAGAAGCATGGCGTCCAGTACACGATCCTCGACGAGCGTCCCGTGGCCGTGTCGAGCCCAGGATGGACGACGGAGGGTTTTGATCGGCGCGATTACCAGATTGGACCCACGGATACGGCCCTCAACAGGCAGCGCGGCGTCTTCCAGATGGGAACGGGGGCCGGGAAGACGGAATGCGCGATCTACATAGTCGCGAAGGCCGCCTCGATACCCGCGATGTTCTACGTCACTTCGACGGACTTGCTGATCCAAGCCCACGAGAAGTTCACCAAGTACATGCGCTACAATGGCCAGCCGACGAAGATAGGGATCGTTGGCGGCGGCCACTTCGACTTGCAGCCGATCACCATGTGTACGGTCCAGACGGCGGAAAAGGCGCTCTCTGGCGTCTACACCAAGTACCAGTATGACGACTATGACGAGAACGACGACACCAAGCTGAACGAGAAGCAGCGGGCGGAGCTGGGCGACTACATCCGTTCCTGCCAGTGTTTCTTCTGTGACGAGTGTTTTTCCTACGACACAATGGTTTATCTGCCAAACGGAAAACAAGAGAGGATTGGTGTACTTGTAAACAAAAAGTACAAAGGACATGTACTTTCATTTAACAAGGACGAGAAGAGGTTTGAAAAGAAGCGCGTGGTTGGATGGATCAGAAAAAAACCGACGGAGAAGATAGTAAGGGTACGTTTAGGGAACGTTTCTGGAATTACATGTACGGATAACCACGTTTTTCACACCATGAGGGGAGAAGTCAGGGCGTCTGAGTTGAGACGAGGGGATGCCGTGGTTTCTTTGCTTGGAAAAAAGAGATCTGTCCAAGCCCTTGGAAACCTTGCACGACAAGTGGTTTTGGGAACCTCGATCGGCGACGGGGCCATCATGTTCGGAAATAAAAAGTCGGTTGGGGCAAGACTTGTGATGACCCATGGGAAAAAGCAATACGGTTACTTGTCTCACAAGTGTAGGTTCCTAGATCAGCTCAACTCAAAGACAAGAAAGGCTTACAGTGGGTATACTGGAGAGAAAGAAAAACAATCTGTCTCCAGATCGTCTGTTGAACTCGCTTTCTACGCAAGACTGAGCAAGAAAGAAAGGATCAATCTTCTTGACCCATTTGGTATGGCCGTTCATTTCCTTGATGACGGAACAAGGAATGGAAATTATGGTACAATAGCATGTAATTCAATGACGAAGGATGAGGTGTATTGTCTTCGGGATAAGTTTTTAGAATATGGGATGAAAACTCAACCGTCACTTTCCTCGAAAGGGTATGTGTTGTACATTCCAAAGGCTTCTATGGATGTTTTTGGCGAGTACATTGCAAAGATGGCTCCAAGATGTATGAGGTACAAAGTTGTTGATAAATACAAATCAACAACTCCGATCAAACCTCCGCCAGGCCCAAAGTTTGGATACTCATCTGTTGTGAGTGTAAAGCCAGCTCGTCTCAAAGAATACTATGACTACTACCAAGATGTTTATTGTCTTACTGTTGAGGACAACCATAATTTTGTAGTTGGATCTTGTGTAGTAAACAACTGCCACCACACGAGCTGCGACACCATCCAGACCATCATCAGCAACAGCCACTCGGCCAGGTACAGGTTCGGCATGTCAGCGTCCCCATGGCGCGATGACGGCCTTGACATCCTCATCGAGGCCGCGTTTGGCAGGAAGATATGCGAGATCCCGTCGAGCCTGCTGATCGACAAGGGGTTCCTCGTCCAGCCCACGATCATCTTCAACCACTTCACGCAGGCGCTTGGCCCTGCGGGCAACTTCAACTCGCATTACACCCGCTACGTCGTCGAGAACCACGTCAGGAACAAGTTCATCGCTGAACGGGCCTTGGAATATTCGAAGAACCAAGGCCTGCCCACCGTTGTCCTCGTCAAGTGGGCCAAGCATGCCACGATCCTCGCCGACCTCATCCAGGACTGCGAGGTCCTGACGTCCAGCGGGAGCAAGAAGAAGAATCCGAAGAAGCGCAAGCTCATCCTAGACAAGATGCGCTCGCGGGAAGTCAAATGCATCATCGCCACCACGCTCCTAGACGAGGGGGTTGATGTCCCGTCGGCTTCCGTCGGGATCTTCGCGGGTGGTGGAAAGTCCTCGACCCGAGCGTTGCAGCGCGTCGGTAGGTTCATCAGGCCTGATCCGATGGTTCCAGACAAGAAGGGCGCGATCATCGAGGAGTTCTGGGACCACACGAAGTGGCTGATGCATCATGCCAAGATCCGCAAGAAGATATACCAGACAGAACATCGCTACATCATCGCGGACAACAGCGACACCCTGAAGCTCTGATTTGTGCCTTGAAGCCCATCCAAAAGGTGATATGATTCCCTCGTGGGCCTATCATGGCCCCCAGATGCGGGCTATCATGCCCGAAAGGAGACTCACATGTCGCTGTCATTGCCAGAAGTCAACATCATCTTCGCTGGTTGTGGTTCCTTCTTCGCTGGAACCGACCAGTACCAGACCAACCTTGTGATCGAGGCCAAGTACCCCAGCGGTACGGTCAAGCGGCTCCTCTTCGACTGCGGAACAGACGCCAAGTTTTCCCTCCCAGAAGTGGGACTGAAACCTGGCGACATCGACGCGGTCTACGTCACACATCAACATGGCGATCACTCGGGCGGGCTCGAATGGCTCGCGTTCGGGACGTATTTCGGAGGAAAGGAAAAGCCGAAGCTCATCTGCGAGGAAAACCTGATGGAGGATCTGTGGGAGCATGGCCTGAAGGGAGCCATGACCACGATTCCAGGGAAGACGGCCACGCTTTCCGAGTACTTCAAGTGTTGCGCCGTCCCCCAAGAAGGCGGGTTCTACTGGGCCAACATCTACTTCGCCCTTCACCAGACCGTACACGTCTGCTCGGGAATGTCCATCAAGCATTGCTACGGCGTCCTCATGTCCCCGGCGATCAGCGAGAGGAACACCGTCCTCGTCAAGCGCAACGCGGGGTTCGACGACATCGTCATCTACGATAGCGGCGAGAGGGCAAACGTGAAGTTGTGGGACGACAAGGATCTCCCATGTGCCCGATATGGCGACTCGTCTGCGCCTCGCGTCCTGATCACGGGCGACACGCGGTTTGACCCGAACATTTTCGGCCCCGCGTACAACGCGGCGGGCCTCATCGTCCATGATTGCGAGACGGCCCCGTACAAGAGCGGCGTCCATCCTTCGTACGACGACCTGAAGACGCTGCCGCAGTACATCAAGACAAAAATGCTCCTTTGCCACTACCAGCCCACGGACAAGGATCCAACCAAGGATGGGTTCATGGGCTTCGCCAAGAAGGGCCAGAAAGTGAGGATTTGGTGAGATCGAAACAAGAAGAGAACACTCATCGTATACTGGAGGCCGAAGGAATGCGGGCACGTGGACTGCCCGCATTTGCGCGTCCAGTGTCGAGTACGGCCCTCTGCGCTACCGTGTACATTCCCCAGAAAGATTGCCCAGAGCCAGGTGACCTAGAGGGGAAAAAAGTCGCCGTCAAAAACCCAAGGTAAAGAAGCGTGATCTGAACTATCACATCGATGAGATATACGAGGGAGAAGTCGTTATCGCCCCTTGGATTGACGCGAAACACGGGCTCCCAGCGATCCTTGAGCTGTATGGACGTGGGGCAGACACAATCTGCGTCATGAGGAAGAAGAGGAAGGTCGCGATCTGCGGTTTCAAGGATGGGCTGGAGGTTTTACCATGAGAGGACCGCGTGGGTGTACTGGACCAGATCACGACAAGAGGCGAGTCAACAGGGTCTACAAGGACGTGGTCAAGTACCTTCAGGAGAAGCATGGGCTCATGCAGCCATCCGAGTTCATGACCGAGGAGGCGCAGAAGGAGCCGTTCGTCGCCCTGAAGAAGGCCATCGACACGATTGTCTTCAACCAAGAATGTACCGACTGGTAGGCTTGGCACGCAACCATTGACTTTCTCTAATATTGTGGTAGTATGGTCTTATGGGAACGTAGTCTGTGGTAAAAGGAGTTGTCATGGATCACGAGCAGCGAAGAAACGCCTACGCCACGAGGGTCTTCAACCTCCACAAGAAGGGATGCGTTGCCTTCGCCAAGCGAACAGGAATGGCCGTCAAGACTGCCGCTCCGCGTGACCGCCATGGGATCTACTATTGGCTATATCTCAAGCCAAATTGGGTTCTCAAGGTCTTGTTGGACGACACCTTTTCTGACTTGGGTCATCCTTCACTATGGAGAGATTTGGCCCAAAACGTCATTGCCCCACACTACAAGGTCACCGACCCCACGCTCTTGAGGGAGTTGTCAAACATCCCTTACTCCATGCCTCGTGGGCGGCTCGTTAACATTAAGAACACTCAAGGCGAGCGCCAATTCGTCTTTTGGAACGGAAACGACTTCAAGATGACCGACCAGCAGAAACGCCAACTCATCGAGGAGTTCGGCTTGGGCCATGAATACGTCAATGGCCGCGTACGCTTCTCGTACGACGATCACGAGATCATGCTTCCAGACGACGTCGCCCAGTTGAAGAACATCCTCAGGGTGAACAGCTTTGGTACGAAAGTCAAGGCTCCTAGATTCCCACCAGATGTGGAGGACTAACAATCATGCAAAAAGCGATCTGGGTGATAAGGGATCAGGACAAAACCATGGAGGATCTTAACGACCTTCTTGCGGCTGGAGGACATCCGCGACCAGAAGCACGTCAAAGGGACTTGACGTCTGGCCGTCCAAGAGGTATTATGAACTAGTAAACAGCGGAGGGACAACCCGTTGAAAGCTTGGGGACCTGCCTATTCGTAAGCTAGGAGGGATGAACCAAGAAACCACCCAAAGGTGGAATTGTCACGTTGGTGTTGGGCTGTTTGACAAGTGGTGGGGGTGTACAGGTTTCGACCAGATAACGGACGGTCGGAGCTGCATGACGAGGTTGATCGGTTGGCCTCGCTAAAAGCCGATCACGTCTCAAATGCGAAGAATGTAACTCGCATCGACTTCGCCCGCGAGGGCGCGGTCGCCATCGCTGCCTAGCGAATGGCTAACCCCGCCATGAGGGGTCCCGACCACATGGCAAGGCAAAGTTCCAAATTGGGATGGAAGTTCGCGGGAAAGCGCGAGGACAGCGGGAAAGACTGCAAGGCTGGCCGTCGGGCCTAGGAGCCTGGAATCCTGGAACCGGCTAATCATGTAGAAGCCCGATCAGAAGTGTCTTGGGACAGGGGTTCGATTCCCCTCACCTCCACTAACTCCTTACAAAGGAACGAGTTATGATCTTCGTCATCTTTGGGATGAGCCTGTTGTTTTTCGTCATTCTGCTAAAGAAGAAAAAATCTTTGCCACAATGCGATGTCCCACCTCAGACAAGCAGCGATAGTTCAGACACCTCAGACAACAACTCGCATCCATCGGGTTGCGAATGTATTTCTTGCCAGCCTGGTTATCTTACTGGAGATTCTCCTAGGGACAGAGGGGGAAGGTACTAACTTGGGAAATCTAGTTCCAAGGCGCGACCCGCTCCCTGTATAAATCCTCCAGTTCGTTGATCCTCTTGGCGATCTTCTCCGCCTTGCAAACGCAGCCCTCCTTGGCTCTCAAAATGTACAGCTTCTTCATGAGGACAATTGCCCTGCTAACATCCCCTATGGAGCAGGCTTCCCAAATCAGCGATTTGATCTCTTCGGGACTCATACTATAATTATAATTCTCCGCAACGCCTCTTCTTCACCTGTAAGAATCCAGGATTGGTCATCCCTCCGAACTCGGAACGCGACCTGTCCCAAGTCGGCAAGGCGCTGCTGTTCTCGAACGACGCTAGGAAGCTCCTCGTCGCTGGCAAGCTGAGCTTGGTGGCTGGCGAACTGCCTCCACTGGCGTTCCAACCAGCCAGCGTTCCCATCAGGACATCGCAGGCAAAGGTGGTTCCGCCAGCGCCTCCACCACCTCCCCTCCTCCTCCACCGCCGCCAAGGCCTAAGACATGTCTGATGACGGGTTTCTACACCGACTCGGACGCTGGGCGAAACGCGGAACTCGAGAGATGTAGGATGACGAATGTAAGGAATCCGCTGATAGACAGGGTCGTCTTGTTCCTCGAGGACTGTGACGAGCAGCGGGCGCGGGCGATGTCTCCATCCATTGGTTCACACAAGGTCCAGTTGGTTCCGATGGGCAGGAGGATGCGCTTCTGTGACTTCTTCGACAAGGCCAACGCCGAGTTCGGGGGTTGGGTCGTCATGATCGCGAACGCGGACGTCTATCTGGACGATACCCTGTCCAGGGCCTTCTCGCACGACCTTAGCAAGGAGGTCTTGTGTCGGAGACTGGGTCCTCGAAGGTCGAGACGAGCGGGTATTTGCAGGACTGCTGGATCTTCAAGGCCCCTTTGAGGCCCGTGAAGTCGGACTGGTACTTAGGCAAGCTTGGCTGCGACAGCGTCCTCTCGTACGAGCTGAAGCAATGTGGATACGAGCCGAGGAACCCATGCCACAGCATCAGGGTCTGGCATGTCCACGCGAGCCAAGTCAGGCATTACACGACGGAGGACAAGATCAGCGGGACATACCTATGCGTCGAGCAGACGGCCTAGTCTTACGTCTTTTGAGGAAACAATTCCCTTGGGATTTTTCCGACGAAGGTCATTTTTCTGACGTCGATCAGGTAGGACGATCCCGAATGTCTGTCCTCGTTTAGAACTATACTTTTCGGATCGGTCGTACGCCTGTTTATGTAGGCATGCCATAGTGGCAGTTCGTCGATCTGCATCCTCACCCTTTTCATCTTCGACATATACACCGAGGACAACTGGTCTGTCACCTTCACTCCAAACATGGACGTATCGTCCCAGTGGATGTAGCAGACTATCACATCGTCATCGGAGTAGTGGAGCATACATTTCAGGTTGAATGACATCATAAACGTGGGATCTATTTTGTTCCAGTTTTCCCTTACCTTATCTGGGTTTGTTAGCGGAAGTGGTACTCCGTTTGGTTGTCTAAGCGATTCAAAGAAATTTTTCACTTCTGGATTCTCGTTTATCCAAGCGAGCGACTTCAAGGCGGAACTTGCTGGCTTAAAAAATGGGGTGAACTGGCATTTAGCATCCCCGTAAAACCTTTTTCCATTGAGGTCAAATGGCCCAACTTTCCCTAGTGACATGAGATAGTCTAATGTCCTTGGGTTACGCTTTTTCTCTGGGTTTTCGACCACGCTCAGAAACGTTTCAGGAAAATGTTTACAGACCGCTTTGGCTAAGATGTCTTCAGCATTTCTTCCCATTTCCATGGACGCTTTTTTGTCTTCCCTGACGTTGACGTATGGACTCATCATGACTTTCTCCTTGTGGAAATGAGTGAAACGCCATCGGCGACGGAGACAAACATCGCGCCGATCTCCTTTGCGAGGCCTATCGGGACGGCGTTTCCGATTTGCTTGTACTTCTCTTCTATGGAGCCGTAAAACTTCCACGACTCTGGGAACTGTTGAATGGCCGCGTATTCGGCCACGGTCAGCGGCCTCGTCTCCTCGGGGTGGCAAAGGAGCGTCGATTTTTGTATGGGTGAGGTCACCAGCGTCGGAGAAGGTTCTAAGTAGGTGAGCCGCCTGAAGAAACCAGTCTTTCCGCCGCCAGAGAAGAACGCATCTTTCATCGCCGCCTTGGCGTCCTCCTCGGACAGATTCTTCCAATTACCACCAGCTGGTATCTTCCTGAGCCACTGCTTCCTGCTCTCCGAAAACTCCATGAACTCCTTCGCCTCGTCTTTTATCCCATGTATCGCGTCCCCGAGCGTCTTCCATCTGTGGCTTGCATCTTGGTGTTGCATAAAGTGTGTCGGCCTTGGGATGAAGATGTTTTCTCCGTCCCTTGACCCGACGACGAGAACCCTGTCACGAAACTGTGGTACCCCGTAATCCACGGCGTCCACAAGAGCATGGATCACCTTGTACCCTATGTCCTTGTAGCTGTTGATGACGTAGTCAAGGATCATTCCGCCGTCGTCCAGCTTGGCCGAGAGAAGACCCCTGACGTTCTCGAACACGAAAAACCTTGGCTTGACGATCTTCACCACCCTGCCGAACTCAAGCAGCATAACGCCCCTTGGGTCGTCGAATGCCTTTCTTCTCCCAGCGGTTGAGAAGGCTTGGCAAGGAGGGCCTCCAGCGACGAGGAAGCAGCCCTTGTGATGTTCGAGCATCTCTTCGTTCAGACTTGAAACGTGTTGTATGGCCTGCATCTTGCGGTTGAGCCATATCGTGGAGACACAGGATGTATCCCGCTCCACGCATACCTTGCATTCGAGCCCGTTATGTTCGAGGCCTATGTCAAGTCCCATGGCCCCGCTGAACAACGAAACGTACTCCCTCATGAACCTCTCCTTGCACCAAATCATAATCGGATCAGTCTCTGTTTCAAGCAAAAACTTCGTATCATAGAACATGCGAATCGTCATGCCAGCCATTCTGAGTCCGTCGGGCATAAGCAAGGCAACCAGGGAGTACTTCAAGCTCGTCAGGTGGCTCGGGTTGCCCGTGTCCACGCTGCTCGGCGTTGACGAACAGCTACCCCTGCTTGAGAAGGCCGTGGTGCAGGAGATGATCGCCTCGAACGGACCAATCCCACAGGGAGAGGAGTTCGTTCACTTCTACGTCGGCCCTCCTGGCAGCATGGGGATGATGCCAGGAGCGGTTGGTTCTCTCGGGATTTTCTTCTTCGAGGGGATAAGGCTGACCTCTGTCCAGATTGGCCCCTCGCGCATGATCGGCCTGATAGGGGCTCCATCCTCGTTCTGTCATGCTGGGCTGTTGCGGTCTGGAATCCCCAAGGCCAAGGTGAGGAACATTCCCGTCCCCTTGGACGAGAACACGTGGAACCCCTCGGTTGAACCAGCCTTCCCAAAGGAGGGCAGGTTCAGGTTCCTATACATGAACTCGATCTACGAGCGCAAGGGACTCGACGTCCTGCTGCGGGCGTACTGGCAGGCGTTCTCCAAGAGCGACCCCGTGGAACTGGTGATCAAGTCCTATAGGGAGAACGACAGACCCGACCCAGCTTCCAAATACGTCTCGTCCTTGGCCGAGAAACATAAGTTCATCCCGTCGCAAGGCGCTCCTGTCAGGGTCATTGACTACGCCATCCATGACGAGGATGTCCCCTCCTTCATCAAGTCTTTCGACGCGGTGGTCTCGACACATAGGAGCGAGGGGTTTGGGCTCACGCCCTTCTACGCGATGGCGTTGGGCGTTCCCGTCGTGGTGACGGACTTTGGCGGGGTGACCGACTTTTGCCGAGACGACACCTCTTGGCTCGTGTCGGTTGAGAAAATGTCTTCTCCCAGCAACGTGGAAACCAAGATCTTCGGTCACCTTCGTGGATCCACTTGGGCCGAGCCGTCCGTCGAGGCGGCGGCGCAGGCCATGCGCGACTGCCTTGAAAAGTCGAAGGAGCGTTTCGAGCGGGCGGACAGGGGACGGACTCTCGTACGTGAGAACTATTCCTATGCCAAGACGGCCATGTCGCTTCTGGAGGCCCTAGAAACCGCCTGTCCTGGGTTCAAGAAGAAGTCTCTGAGGATGTTGACCAGCGCGGCGAACGAGAGGTACGAGGGGCGTCCGTTCAGGATGTTGGAGCTATGACTTCTTCTTGGGTTCCTTGACGGTATTGCATACCACGCAGCGGAGCTTACCGTGTTCCAGCTTCTCGTGTACGGTCGTCTTGCGGCATCTCTCGTTACAGCAATAAATCTGTAGGTAACGCTTGCTGTCCATCGGACGACCCTCCGAGCAGTTTGGCCATCCTTGATCCGATGGCTTTTGGGCTCAGGCCCCGACTGACGTCTTCCATCCCTTTCTTGGCCCTGCGTAGCCGGTCTTCCTGCCCATATACTACCTGACGCATGAGCGAGGAAAGATGCTCCCAAGAATGCACCGACCATCTCAGATTCGAGAAGTCAGGGTACATCTTCGAGGTTTCGGGGCCTACTTTCTCGTCCTTCATGTAATTAACGAGGTAGGAGTTATCCTTTGTCATGAATTCCCTTGTTCCGCCCACTTCTGGTCCGATGCATGCCAGCCCGCAGGCCATGGCCTCGGCGTAGGGGATCCCGAAACCCTCCCTGCTTATGCTAACGTAGCAATCCGCGCTGCGGTATAGGCCGGGCATTTGGTTCTGGGGTACGTCGTGGCCGTAGACGAGCATCCGTGGCGTTCGCGGGGCCTTGCATTCCTCCTTGAACGCCGATATCCGATCAAGGATGTTCTGGGTGGCCTCGTTGGAGAAGTTCCCGAAGTACACCTTCAGGATCAGGCATACGTCCTCGTCTGGCTTGAAGGCATTCCAGTAGGCCCGCAACAAGTCCCTCCACGACTTCCTCTCCGTGAAGTCAAACACGCTGATGAAATTGAATCCCGCCTTGTTCTTGACGGGCCATGGCTCGGCCTTGTCGTTGAACTTGGACAGGTCTATCGCGTGTGGCAGGACGTGGATTGGTCGCTTGTAACCAGAGGCCATGAAAGCCGTCTTGGAATAGGCCGATCCAGTCCAGATCTCCTCCACGAGGTTGCATCCTGATATCCACGGGCGTGGGACGTTGGTCATCTCGAAGATGGTGTAGCCGATGCTCTTCCGCGTCTTGTAATCTAGGTAGAACTGGTCTGGAACTTGGTGTTGTACGGACGGGCAATCCTCAGATACGGGCGTGTCCCTCAGGCGCTTGTAGGTAGTCAGGATATCTTCGTCCATGCCCTTGTTGTAAAGGTTTATCGATCGGCTCTTGTCGAAGGCCCTGATCTTGATCCCAGCGGCCTCGGCGGCGAGCAGGTATCCCCTACCCGCCGCCGCGTATCCCGAGCAGTCCAGCAGAGGACCCTTCCACCTGATTTCTAGAACAGCCATTGCTTGATCTCCGACATGATGGCTTGGGCGACTGGCGGGCAGATGCTCTTTGTGAGCAAGGCGATGGCCCTGTTCTTGGTCACGGGCATCTCGAAGTGGGTTGGGAACCCCATGATGCGCTTTATCTCGTCCAACGACAACCGTCGCGGCCCGTCCCCTTGGTCGATGAAGAAGGCCGTCTTGTCTGAGGCGTATCGTGGGTTCAGCCCGTACAACCTGTCGTTAGGGGTCACGATCCTGCCGATGGACTTCCATCCACGAGCTAGGTTCCTTTCCCGCCTGTTCATGACTCCAGCGAGTATCTTGGGCGGGACCAAGAGGTCTTTCCTGTTCTGGTCAAGGAACGAGCCGATGCTCGCCCTAGTCCTTGTCAGGACGTCAGGGAACGGGAAATGCTTGAAGAGCGTCTTGATGTCGTTCCTGAAGGCGACGACGTACTTCTTCGTCCTGCGCTGCGGGAGCCCGAACTCCTCGGCCCTGAGGACGTCTTGATGCCTCTTATAGCCATGGAGCCATTCCCCACTGGAGTCCTCTATGCAAACCACGCGTGGCATTATGGTTAGCGTCGTACTCCTGACCCATTTCGGTTCGTCATCGTTTATCACGATCACGTCTGGATGGGCGAAGTTCTTCAGCTCACCTGGCAGCGACGCGTTGGCTTCTGGGAAGTTCCTGTCAAACACCTGTACGGCCCACGGGTCGTCGTCCCATGAGGCCACGACTGTCCCGCCCGCCCTGATCGTACCTAGGGCGAATCCTCCGGCTGCACATTTCAGGCAACCCACTCGCATGCGGTATTATAGATCGGGAGAATTGCATGATCAAGAACCTTGAATCCAAGATTGTGGGATCTCTGGCTGGGATGATCGCGTCCGAGCGGGCAGTCAACGAGGATACGCCATCGTCCAAGGAGGCAATTGACATCGCGAGGCTCATATGCCAGAGTGCGACCCCAGAGGCGCTGTTGATGAAGATGCCTCCATCCTCATGGGCTCGGTCCTCCTCCGCTTCGGTCATCGGGCTGGTCTTCCATGACCGCCTTGGTGACATGCTTGATTTTTGCAGGACTGAAACGCTCTTTTCCAGTCCAGCCTCGCAATGCGCCGCCCTTGGAACCGCGGTTCTGATCTCGAGCGCGTGTTTCGACGTCCCGATGGGGATATGGCCGAACGAGATCGGCGGGATATTGAGGGGCGTTGACAACTACATGGTGACCCTGATCAACGACGCCACGGTGGCCTCGATGGGACCTGAAATCGAGCTAGACTTTTTCAAGAGGATGAACGCCAAGGCCGATCCCGACACGGCGATCCTTGTCCTCTCCCTGTTCTCCTGCCTTCGTGGGAGGACTTTCGACCTCGCCTGTAACGTGTCAAAGGCCGCTGGGCCTCAAGTCGCCTGCCTGACGGGAGCCGTGATGGGGGCGGCGTTCCCGAAGCCGACGGACGACCCGATCATAGCCGATCTGGCAAAGATGCTGCTTGCACGAAGGATTCCTTGATTTTTGCTTGCTTTCTTCGTGGATTGGATATAATCCCACTCGTGCGCTTTGAGAGTTTTTGGGCAACAGCCAAAGGACAAAGGACAAAGGAGAAGAAGAAGATGATGAGAAAGTTCGCGCCGCTGGCCCTGTGTGGCCTGATCCTGTTGACGACCCCCGGATGTGACAGTCCCCTAATCCCGCCGACCGATCCAGTCAAGCTGAACGAATGGATTGCGAAGAACAAGACCTCGATCATCGACGTGGTGAAGATGGGCGCGGAACTGGGTACGGAGAAGGGCCTGAAGGCGTGGGCCAAGAAGAACCTGGCTGGGGCCAAGGAAGCGTCTCTCGCCCTGACTCAGAACATCAATGAACAGCTCCTCCCGTACTTCAAGGATGGGACCAAGATGCTGACGGCTGCCGAGGTCAAGCAGTTCATGGCATCCAGCCTGTTCAACAAGGTACCAGACGAGGTCAAGCTGGCCATCATCGCGGCGTCAGCCGTCTTGGACTTCTACCTGCCAGTCCCATCGTCAACCTCATGCCTGACTCAGGACCAGCGAGACATCATCTGCGCGTTCCTCGAGGGAGTCAGGAACGGATGCGACGACTTCAACGCTCCGACCGACCCGACTGCGACCAAGACGAGGAAGTTCGGCGGCAAGAACAGGGAATTGCCGAAGGGCGCTTGGCTCGAGTAAGTTGATGACTCGGGATATGTAGTTCTGTTCAACCCCACGAGCAGGATAGCAGGCCCGAGCGGCGCGGGGGTCATCAGACCCCCGCGCTTTTTTGTTTTTCAAGGGACGTGTGGCTGCGCCGTAGAATCAAGTTATGGATTCTCTCTGATTGGCTCACGGAAAACCACATGGCGACGGAACCGACCCTTACAACGACGACTGACCAGACGACCACCAGCGAAACTGCCACCACGCAGGAGAACGAGGGCTTCTGCGCCCAGGAAACGCGCATAAGCAACCATACCTGCAACTCGCTGCATCCAGCCATCTCCTTGGACTGTCAGGGAAACCAGAACATCGTTTGGTACGACAACAGGGACGGCAACTTCGAGATCTACTACCGAACCCTGCCGACCAAGCTTTCCACGACAGAGATAGCCGACACCTACTCCACTGGCGCGTCTGGCTATGCCAGGCCGAGCAACATGAACTGCCCAGTGGGGTTTTCTGGCTACAGGTTGCTTTCCGAGCTGTGCAAGGACGCCACTGACTCCGCCGAGGAGGGCGGGATCAGGAGGGTCGCCACCAGCATCCAGATCAATGTCAGCTCGCTGACCGTCTACCTGACGGACAACGCGGCTGACTTCCTAGCCATGGGCATCTCTGCTGGGGCGGTGATTACGTTCGAGACTGGCCTCAACATGGGCAAGGGGTCGAACGTCAAGTCCGTCGTGAGCGCGAAGGTGTTGGAGTTGTCCTACGCTCCGTTCCTCTCAAACGATCAGAACTTCGTCTATTACATCGACAACAGGCTCATCCCAAAGGAATCCTGCGAGACGCGCATCACCTGTACCACGACTCCATCCATGTTCCCAGACGTCGTGGCCGACTGCTCTTGCAGGAGCCACATCGTCTGGCATGACAACGAGACGGGAAGGGATCAGATCTACTACTCCCAAGTCGGATATGGATCCGGGTTCCAGCATAAATGTACGGGAACTACGGGTGGGTCCATTTATCTCGGCAATGGTACGTATTTGAAGCTCACGACTTACAGGGGAGGGGCATACTTCTTCTCCTACAAGCAGAACACCGCCATTCAGTCCTCGTACAAGATCACGGGAAAAGCTGGCCAGCGCGTGACGTATGGAACTACTGGCGATCCTCCAACCACGGGGCGCGGCCTCCATACGATCTTCAGGGATACGCAGTCCTATGGTTCAAGCTGGGTTGGCCTCTCGAAGTATTACGACGAGCAGGAATGGGCCACGCTGATAGACGCCAACAGCTTCGTCCCTCCAATCCAGATCACGACGAAGAGCCCGATAGCCGACCCAGGAGACTTCGGGTCCACAATCCCGCAAGAGCGCATAGCCTTCATGGTCTCAACGCCTCCAGACATCGGCGTCGAGCTGGAATCGGTAACTCTCCCATTCGTTCCGAAATGCGCCCCGTCCGTCAACGTGGCTCCAAGATCTGCGTCGTCCATCGCTGATGACATCGTAGAGGCCCCGAAGAAGCCGTTGCCACCGACGTACGTCGATCCAGTGGACATAACGGCCATCATGAGCGGCCCATACGCGAGCATAGACGCGAACTCTCCCAGCCGATACACCATCGAGGGGGACCCGAGCGGAACGATCTACACGAACAGCTACGTCTCAGACGCGAGGGGACAGCTAAGCCAGTTGGTCTTCGCCAGACAGGAGGACGGGAGCCAATACAAGTTTATCCTGTCTACCAGGAAATGCGGGAATGGCCCATGCGCGGTCAGGCCATCGAAGGCTCTTGACCCGCTATCCGAGGGCAACACCATGTATTCGGTGGTGTTACAGGTTTGGCGTGGCCCCGACTACCGCGTCGACGCGGCTTTCACCGACGCCGACGAGAACCAAGCGAAGATGGTCTACGAGAAGGAATTCTACCTTTCCCCAGGCGAGGACATGACCACCTTTGCGTTCGCCCCATCCGAGCTCACGCTCAACAGGGGCTCGATGTACTACTTCGTCCCGATCCCCAGCGCTGGTCTGGACATGATGATCAGGGGATTTGGTGGAGGGAACATCGTCTGGTTTACCGACGGATCAGCCACGTTCACCCAGTATTCGTCCGCGTTTGTGCTGCCTCCATATGAGGGAATGAACGCCCCAGTATCGTTCGTGGGTTATCTCGCCGATTCGCCTAGGGAAGACACGGAGGCGAGTACTAGGGCTCTCAGGAACCAGCTGCCAGCAGGGGCATACACGGAACGCAAGAACAGCTATCTCATAGATTATGGCAACTCATCCGAGATGCTGATCCCATATGCCCAGCTTAAGAATTCGCAGGGGATTGCATACAACCCAGAGCGCGGGGCTTTGGTTGCTTCCGCAAACTATCCGACTGGCGTCGCGTATAACTTGGAATCGGTGGATCAGAATGCCACGGAGGCCCCATACGCCGAGGGATTCTCTGGCGGGATGGGAGAAACGAACGTTTGCATAATCCAAGTTTCGGCTGGCGGGTTTGTCCAAGGCGATACGTTCTGTGGCAATGGTCAGGCAGGAGGTATCAGCAAGATAGCTGCGGGAGGATCAGGAGTCGAATGGACATGGGTCACACTCCCAGACTATCTTCCGAATAGGCCCGCCGAGTGGACGGGTTCGTTCGACATCTGTCATGACGAGACGGGCATATTCGACAATAAACTTATCGTCGTGTCGGTGACTGGCAACATTTTCGTCGTCGGGTCGGATAAGTCGTATAAGCTCTTGGCCAACATCCCTCCGCCCAAGAAGGGCATAGAGGGAAAGGTATTTGGCGACGACGAGTGGCTTAAGGGCGTCGTCGTGTTGCCGAATAACCCAGACCTCTATGGGCCATGGGCTGGGGGCATCGTGGTTGGAGGAAAGAGAACGAGTACGGTGTATTCGGTTTCTCCATCTGGAGTGGTTCAATCCTATGACATTGGGGTCACAATCGAAGATATAAAGGTCATCAAGAGCGACGATTTGTATGTCGTCAGCGTCAACGACAACACGCTTTACAGGGTCAAGAACACCAATCTCGAGAACAACATCGGCGATATCATCATAACCCAGCAAGAGTCCATAAACTATACCACTCAGACAAACTATTACAGGTGGGCTGGAGGCCGCAGCGCCGTACAGTGGCAACCCGTGATCAATAGAACCACCAGCGGGCAACTATGGGAGATGCATTGGAGCGACACATATCAGAAGTTTATAGGAACCAAGCTGGCTGGCCTGACATCTTCTGGTCTCGACCAGATGGCCTTCGCAAATTTGGGATGTGCGGATCCTCCATGCAACGTTGGAGGAGACGACACGTCCTCGCCGTGTTCTGGAGAGGCCAAGGTTAGCAACCCGTTGCGCCTCACGGCCTCGCTCGGCGACAACCAGTACCCTGCGCTGGCCGTGTCCGCGACGCAGAACGTTTGGTTGGTCTGGCATTCCACGAGGAGCGGGACGGAAGAGATATACGCCGCGAGGTATTTTGGCAGGTGTTCGATATGGAATTCCAGCGCCACTGGCGGAGACGACCTGAGGGTCACGAACTACGCGGAAGACGAGCAGCAGCGAAGGGCCAGGTTCCCGAGGGTCGCCTGCGATCAGACTGGGAACGCGCATGTAGTCTTCCAGCTTACGGATAAGAACGGTAACTCCCAAATCTACTACACGAAGTCAAACGCCAAGAACGAGTTCTCTATCCCCGTCAGGCTGACCGACAGCTTTGGCGACGCGATGATGCCAGACATTGCCATTGCCTACGACTCTGCTAGGCGGATGAAGATAAGCGTCGTCTGGCATGACAGCAGGTTCGGCAACTGGGAAATCATGTCCGCCAGCAACGTCGGTGGAAACTGGAACAGCTCGGCGTTCGGAGGGTCGGACACGAGGATAACCGCCTCCAAGGCCGACTCGATGTTCCCTCGCGTCAGGAGCGACAAGGACGGAAACCTCAGGCTCGTGTTCCACAGCAACAGGTCTGGCATGTACAACATATACATGGCCAGCTACTCGGCCTTGGCGCAGAAGTGGAACAGCTCGGCCAACAACGGCGATGACCTCAAGATATCCACAGGTCCTGCGAACTCGATGTTCCCAGACGTGGACACGGACGCGACTGGCGGCGTGGCCATCACGTGGCAGGATGACAGGCATGAGGCCGAAAACCCCGACATGCACGAGGAAGTCTACGCCACGTATTGCGCCAAGATGGGCCATTCGGGCAGGCCACACTTCGCCCCGCTCGTCACGAACATCGAAGAGAAGATGGACTTCAAGTGGGATTACGTGGACTGCAAGACGGGCCAGCCCATCGACTCCACGAACACCGAGAACGTTTGCCTCAAGATCAAGGGGACCAACGCGACCTTCTGGAGGGCCGTGAACGAGAACGGGCAGTATTCCGAGTGGTCTACCTTCAAGGCAAGCGTGGATCTGGACACGACCATCGTTCCTTGGACGCTTTCTTGTGGCAACGGGACGAAGGAAGTCTCCATACAGATTCAGGATCAGGACGTCGTGGCCTTCCCCATAAGCAGGACCATCGTCCTCGCGAAGCCTCCAGATTCCTACAAGGTGGACCTGTATTCGGACAAGGAGCTGACGATTCCGATTCCAAAATGCATGGATCGACAGGCGGTGAGGGGCGGGAACGTCTACGTCAAGATAACCACGCCTAAGAAGATATTGGCCCTGCCAACCTTCGACGTGATCCAGAGGGGGCTGGCCAGCGCCTTCAACCAAGAAACGGAGCCAGTCGAGGTCGTTAACGGCGTCTACACGTCCATCGATCCAAGGGTGACCACCTCCGAGGTTAAGGACGGGAACCTGACCGTACAGGGGTATCAGCTCTTCAGGGGCATGTTCACGGTCAGGAGGCAGGACGACCTGTACAACATAGATGGCTTGGCAAGGATCATTGTCAGGTCTGGCGAGCCATGCGTGTCGAGACCCGGAAGCAACGCGTCCACCGTGGCGACTGTGGAGAAGGACGAGATCATTC
>Ga0172364_10001233_pt1 | contig 19475 bp, 15 predicted proteins | sample LakKivSesite10cm_FD_114545 | JGI IMG/M metagenome (GOLD analysis project Ga0172364, IMG submission 114545) | Sediment microbial communities from Lake Kivu, Rwanda - Sediment site 10cm | ecosystem: Environmental > Aquatic > Freshwater > Lake > Sediment | place: Rwanda: Western Province, Lake... | reverse complement strand
CCTGATCGTCGACGGTGATAAGCTCTATTTTTCACCTGGAGGACCTGAGACAATGACAATAGCGCTTGATAAAAACACAGGCAGCCTTATCTGGAAATCGAAGAGCATGAATGATGGTCCTGCTTATGTTTCCCCGATACTGGTAAACTATGCAGGTAAAAAAATGATAATAAATGTGTCACTGAATTATATTCTCTCGATTGATGCATCCAATGGTGATATACTGTGGAGTGTAAATCATACAGAAGCACTCGACAGCAAAGCATCAAAAGCTGTTTGGCCGACTGCACCTGCAATAAAAGCAGTCTCTCCTCTTTATCATGATGGAAGAATATATGTCACCGGAGGATATGATCATGGAAGCATAATGCTGACAATGAATGAAGACGGCACAGGTGTTTCAACCGCCTGGACAGATACTGTACTTGACGTACACCATGGCGGTGTTGTGCTTGTGGACGGATATATATATGGTGCCAACTGGCTGAGCAATGCAGACGGAAACTGGTGCTGTCTTGAATGGAACACAGGTAAAAAGATGTACGAAGAGCACTGGAATTGCAAAGGCTCCATTATTTCAGCCGACGGAATGCTTTATGTATATGATGAAAAAAGCGGTAACGTCGGACTGGTTAAACCCAATCCGGAGAAATTTGACCTGGTAAGCAGTTTCAGAGTAAAAGAAGGAACCGGTCCGTACTGGTCTCATCCTGTTATAAACAATGGTAATCTGTTTGTCAGGCATGGCAATGCACTGATGGTGTATAGAATTAAGGTATGACGGTATGACGGTATGACGGTATAAAGGTATTAAGGTGTAAAAATTCGAAATCGTTTAATAATTAATAGCAGGCTGGTGTTCAAACCGGGGGACAAAAATATCACAGCATTATCTTGGGCAGCGGTTGTTCTGTTCGCCGGGGCGTTCCTTCTGTGGCTTCTTCTCCCTGCCTCATATAATGTAGTGACCCGTGTTCCGGGGATGGACAACAGACCTCCTCAGAAAGCCATATCGGACTCGGTCATAATCGGGGAATTCATGGATACAATTGGTGCCATGGATGAGATACTTCCCGGAAGCTGGCCCCGATTCAGAGGTGCAGATTTTGATAATATCAGCAAGGATCCGACTCCTCTTGCCGAGACTTGGGATACATCAGGCCCTCCTGTTGTCTGGCAGATAACTCTTGGTGAAGGTTATGCCGGTCCGGCCATTCTGAACGGACGAATTTACGTTCTTGATTATAATGAAAGAAGGAAGGCAGATATGTTAAGATGCTTTTCTTTGAAATCGGGCACCGAGCTATGGCGGAGATGGTATAATGTGGAATTCAAGAGAAATCACGGTTATTCAAGGACAATCCCCACTGTTACTGAAAAATATGTTGTCACAATAGGTCCGAGATCTCATGTAATGTGCGTGGATCCGCTAAATGGCAATATGCTCTGGTCTATTGACCTCGAGAAGGAATATGGCATTCCGGGAACTGTTAAAGGAAAAATAACTCCCGAATTCTACAGCGGACAATGTCCTCTGATCGATAATGATGTCGCAATATTTGCTCCGGGAGGAAAAGCACTCATGATTGCTGTAGACTGTGCCACTGGCAATAAATTATGGGAAACACCAAATCCTGATTCGCTCAGGATGTCTCATACATCAATCTTCCCGATGACCATACGTGGTAAGAAGATGTATGTCTATGCTGCCCTGGGAGGTGTATGCGGAGTGTCAGCAGAAGGAGAAGATACCGGCAAACTGTTGTGGACGACTACAGCATGGAGCCCTTCAATTGCTGTTGCTTCACCAGTGTACCTTGGCAATAACGAGCTGATTGCTTTTGGCAGCTATGGCGCAGGTGCAGCCAGGATCAGGATAGATTACGACGGATCAGGCTACAAAGCTGTGGTAGTTGAGCAGCATAAGGCGTCAGGAGGTATTGCCAATGAGCAGCATACACCGATCCTGAAGAATGATTATCTGTGGACCGTCCTGCCTGAAAATGCAGGTCCTCTAAAAAGGCAGATTGCCTGTTATAATAAATCAGATCTTATCACACCGGTCTGGAACAGCGGCAAGGAAAGCAGGTTTGGTAAAGGAATGGGACCGTCAATAATGAGCGGCGATAAACTATACCATCTTGATGATGAAGGGACACTTTACCTGTTCAGGATTGAGAACAATAAAGCGGAACTTATAGCCAGCCATAAGATCCTTGATGCCATTGAAGCCTGGAGTCCGATTGCTATTGCCGGGAGATACCTATTAATAAGAGATGCCCATAACATGCTCTGCCTGGATATTGGCAGGCAAAATTAAAACAATATGAATAAGAGACTTGCAACAGTTACGATAATAGTTCTTATCCTGGTTCTGATAGGATATATTGTTGTTGATGTGGCATTGAAAGAGGAGTCGGTCCCGATTTCTTCCCAGGCTGCTGAAGGCGATACTCCGGGTGTTACAGATCAATGGATTGTTTCCAGGGTTTTCGAACCAGGCAAAGGCCAGCTGAATGCAGTGGCGGTATCAACTGACGGTAAGATCTTTCTGGCAGGTGAACCTTATATCGCTTGTTATGATCCCGGATTCAACCTTCTCTGGGAATATAGAACTGAAATGCCTGTCACAGCCCTTACGGTATCTGGTAATAACTTATATGCCGCGGTACAGGAGATTATCCTGGTTTTGAACACAAAAGGAGAAAAGACCGATGAGTGGGGACCTTTTGAAAACAATTCTTTAATCACATCTCTTGCCTGCAATGGAACATATCTGGCATTTGCGGATGCAGCCACCAAGACAATTTTTGTCCTGGATATGGAGGGAAACGTAAAATCGATAATTGGCAAATCAGGTGAACCTTTTATCATTCCCAGCGCTTATTTTGACATAGCTCTCGGAGGCGATAATGTTCTATATGCCGCAAATACAGGCAAAAGGAGAATTGAAAGAAGGAATATCGACGGGACAATTCTTGATTTTTTCGGCGAAGAGGGAACAGGTCCTGAAGCTTTTTTCGGATGCTGCAATCCGTCTCATTTTGCACTTTTACCAGGAGGTTTCATTACTGCTGAAAAAGGAATGAACAGGATAAAGATACTTGATCGCGGCGGGAGATTTGTCGAATATGTTTCATCTGTAAACAATTTTGTAAAGCCGCTTCCGCTGGATATTGCCTCAGCTGATGGGGAAATAATTTTCGGAGCAAATCCGGCAGATTCGAAGGTGTACGTGTTCAGGAGGAAATAATAATTGTCATGGATAGAATAGATTTTATAAGGAAACTGATTCGTTACCTGTTATTCGGGTTGCTGGCGCTTATGGCCGCTGTAACCGGAAGTAAGGTTGTGGCAAGTTCGGACTGTTCGAATTGTCCCGGAAAAGGTATCTGTGCCGGAGAATCTGATTGTTCAACATTTCTAAAAGAATAGAGATGGAAGAGCAGCAGAAGAATTCCGGATCAAGGAGAGATTTTGTCAGGAAAGCGGGAAAGCTCATCGTTGCCGCTCCCATCCTGGCGTTGCCTGTCATTCTGGCGAAGAAGACCGATGCAAAGGGTTATGTCTGGCAGATTGATCCATATAAGTGCACGAGTTGTGAGCAATGTAAGACAGCCTGTGTCATGACTCCCTCCGCTGTCAAATGCACCAATGCTTACCCGATGTGCGGTTACTGTGATTTCTGTCCGGGATTTCTCCGCCAGGGTGCAAAAACATATGATACAGCTGCTGAAAATCAGCTTTGCCCCGTGGGAGCCATAAAACGCACGTTTGTCGAGGAACCTTATTTTGAATACACTATCGATGAAAATCTGTGCGACGGCTGCTCAAAATGTGTCAAGGCATGCTATAATTTTGGAAACGGTTCGCTTTACCTTCAGATTATGCATAATCTGTGTGTCAATTGCAACCAGTGCAGGATTGCCCGTATATGTCCGTCGGATGCAGTTGTAAGGGTGCCTGCTGATGAACCATATATGAGAAAAGAGTTGAAGAAAGTTTAATAAGTTGAAGAAGTTGAAGAAGTTGAAGAAGTTTAACAAATACATACCATATATTGTTCTTGGTCTGCTTCTTATCTGGCATTCGGTGCTTTATGCTCAGGAGCAGAGGTTTCCAAGGCCGGAGTTTGAAGGAGACTACACTTTCCCGACACACCAGTTCCTTAACCAGAGGGGACCTATGTGGGAATACATGGATGTTGCCGTGCTAATAGGAGCCTTAACGGTTGCATCGTGGCTGGCATTAAAAAAACGATCCCGCCAGGGATTGATATGGGTTTCCCTGTTTTCCCTTGCATATTTCGGATTTTACAGGCAGGGATGCATCTGTGCAGTTGGTTCAGTTCAGAATATGTCGCTGGCTCTGTTCAATGAAAGCTATGCCATGCCGTTGCCTGCACTTCTGTTCTTTACCATACCATTACTCTTTGCACTGCTCTCAGGAAGAGTATTCTGTGCTGGAGTCTGCCCGCTCGGAGCGATCCAGGAACTGACAGGATTCAGAAAAGTGAGGGTGCCGAAGAACTTGGAGAGGGTGCTTGCAATGATACCTTTTGTATATCTCGGGCTTGCAGTTCTTTTTGCCGCCACGGAAAGCCAATTCCTTATCTGCCGGTACGATCCTTTTGTAGGTATTTTCAGAATCGATGCTCCATATACAATGATAATTTTCGGAGCTCTGCTCCTTCTGGTCGGGATTTTTGTCAACCGTCCTTATTGCAGGTATTTGTGTCCATACGGAGTTCTTCAAAACATATTTTCACGGTTTTCAGTGAAACACCTGACAATCACACCTGCAGAATGCCGGAACTGCCGTCTTTGTGAATCAGGCTGTCCGTACGATGCCATTCTTCAGTCAGATCCTGTTAAAGACAGGGAAATAGCTGAAAAGAAATGGAAAGGCTCTCTCCCGTATCTGCTGATGATACCTGTCCTGGCAGCAGCTTTCGCGGTTTTGCTTTATAACCTTGCTCCTGCTCTCTCAGGAGTGAATGATAATGTGAAACTAGCCAGAGAGATAAGGTTAGAAAAAGAGCAGGGCATCAAAGCTGTCTCAAAAGCGTCTGTAGCATACTATGAATCCGGCAGGACTGAGAGCGAATTGTTTGAACAGGAGCAGCAGATAATCGGCAGGTTCAGGAAAGGAGCTCCCTGGGCGGGAATATTTCTCGGGCTTTCCCTAGGGATAGGTTTTTTCCGGTTAACTGTAAGGGACATACGAACAGACTATGAACCTGACCGGGGAAGATGCTACAGCTGCGGAAAATGCTTTAAATTTTGTCCCGTTAAGATTAATAATTGAATGATGAATTTTTCAGAAAAAGAGATCAGAATTTTTAACAGAATCAGCCTCGTGGCAGGGATTTTCACAGTTGTAATTGCCATTACAATGCTTTTCAGCCTTTTGCAGTTAATGACAATAAATCCTCTCGACACTCCTGCTCTCCAGTCTGTTAAGGCTCAGTTTGACAATAATCCTGATAGCAAGGAGCTGGCAGAACAGGTGAGGGCTGTTGACCTTATGTCGAGGAAAGCTTATTTTTCCTCAAGATGGCAGGTTGAAACAGGTTCATACCTGCTGCTGGCGGGTGCCGTTATTTTTGTGTTGTTTCAACGGCTCGTTGCGGGAAGCGGGAAACCTGCCCGGTCTCTCCAGCCTGACAGACCTGATATTGCTTCTGAAAAGACCAGGAACAGAAAGTATCTTATAATATCAGCTGCTGCGGTCACTGTTCTTGCAATCGTTTCATCTTTTGTCCTGCGATCCGGCCTTCCGGCTCCGGGAAGGGCATCGGTTGGAGACGAGAGGACAGGGCAGAAACTGGCTGAATCTGCTTCTGTTGAACTGAGTGATGTCAATTATCCGTTTTTCAGGGGTGAAGGAAGTCGCGGAATTGCCGGTGGTGAAGGATATCCGACAGAGTGGAACGGGCCGGAAGGGAAGAATATAAAGTGGAAGACAAGAATCCCTAAAATGGGGAAAAACTCCCCGGTGATCTGGGGCGAAAAACTATTCCTGACAGGAGCCGGAGACGGAAAACTCGAAATATATTGCCTAGACAAGAATACAGGCGAAATTCTCTGGACAAGTTCAGGAACGGACTTTCCAGGCGCTTCACCTGAAGAACCCGAATCAGATCCTGAGGCTGGTATGGCTGTGCCCACTGCTGCAGTAACGGAAAATGCAGTATGTGCGATCTTCGGCAACGGCAACCTTGTCTGTTATGACCATGACGGAAAGCTGAAATGGGGGAAAAATCTCGGAGTCCCGGAAAATATCTATGGATTTACGTCTTCAATTTTAATATATAAAAAGGTAGTTCTTGTCCAGTACGATGGTCAGAATAAGTTTTCAATTTCCGGCTATGACCTGGAAACAGGGGATCTGAAATGGGAAACACCCAGATCCGGGAGGCTTGTAAATTCATCGCCGGTTCTGGCAATATTTGACGGAGAACCTCAAGTACTTATAAACGGAAATCCAAATGTAACATCCTATGATCCGGTAAGCGGGAAAGAGCTTTGGAGCCTGCCAGGAGTATCGGGCGATATTGCACCTTCGGTTGGGGTAAACAGTAAAATGGTATTTACGGGTGTTGATTACTACAGTGTTGTAGCATTGAAACCGGGTAAAAATGGTTCAGTAATCTGGTCTGACAACACCTTCACTCCTGAAGTCGCAAGCCCCGTGGCAAATGATGAATGTCTGTTTGTTGCCACAGGTTATGGCGACGTGGCATGCTACAATACAGAGACCGGAGACACCCTGTGGAGTCATTATTTCAAGGAATCATTTTATGCTTCCCCGATTATCTGCGACAATAAAGTATGGTTACTTGACAGATTGGGTACTATGCACATTGTTGATGCAAACAGTAAGCTGAATATCATTTCATCCTCCCCTCTTGGGGAACACACTGATTGTACTCCGGCTTTCTCAGAAAAACAAATATTTATACGTGGAAGAGAGAACCTGTATTGCATTTCAGCAAATTGAGAGAGACATAAGGAAAACAGGATATATATCAGGCATTACCCGAACCGGTAATTCTGGCATTGAAATTGAGTAACCCTGATTATGAAACTGATTGTCAATATACTGTTTTTTATCGCTGTATCGGTCAGCCTTCAGTCGCAGAGCGCAGACTGGCCCTTATTCAGGGGCAATAGCAATCTAGCCGGCAAGACTGATATTGAAATACCATCATCGCCTGTACTGTTATGGAGTGTATCAACAGTTACCAGGACAAAATCCAGCCCGGTATTGAGTGAGAATCTGATATTTTTCGGAAATGAAAAAGGTACACTAACGGCAATAGATTTATCAGGTAAGACCATGTGGAAGTTTGAAACCGGGAGCACTGTAGAAGCTCCTCCGCTGGTTTTCGGTGATAAGGTAATCATAGGCTCTTTTGACGGAGTATTGCGTGCTGTCAGCAGGAACAACGGGAAACCAGCCTGGTCGTATAAAACCGATAATCAGATTATAGGGTCTGCCAATTTCTGGATTTCGGGTTCAAAATCCGGGATAGTTATCGGCAGCTATGATTATTATCTGCATTGTGTAAATCCTTCAACAGGAAAACTTCTATGGAAACTTGAAACCATGAATTATGTAAACGGGACACCGGCTGTGGCTGATAATAAAATTGTATTCGGCGGATGTGATGGCATAATAAGGATGGCAGATCCTTCGGAGGGCAGGGAAACCAGCACAGTAGAGATAGGTGTCTATATTGCCTCCTCTCCTGCCCTCTCTTCAGGGAAAGCATTTTTTGGCGATTATGACGGTAACCTGTATTGCGTGGACCTGATCCAGAAAAAAGTTGCATGGGAAGTCCCGGCATCGGAGACATCAGGATCGATACTTGGCATTCCGGCTGTCGGTTTTAATTCAGTTGTTATAGGGAATGACGACAAATATCTGTATTGCTATGAAATGAGTTCAGGAAAACTCAAATGGAAGTTCAGGACAAACGGACAGATTGCCGGATCTGCTGTCATATCATCATCAAAGGTGCTTTTCGGAAGCGGCGACGGGTATATTTACCTGCTTAGCCTTTCTGACGGAAAACAGATATGGAACTTTAACGCCGGAGCTGCAATCACAAGTTCACCAATTGTAACAAAAGACAGATTTTATTTTCTTACTTCAGACGGAAGATTGCTGGCATTTGGGGTGAAGAAATAAATTTAGCAGAATTTTTCTGTATTGAATGAACTTTTTTAGTTACGCAGAGTTACACAGAGGCCACACAGAGTGTCACAGAGAATAAATAAAAAATGAAGATAGTCTATTTGATTACAGGATCGGGCGGTTCGTTTTACTGCGGAAACTGTTACCGCGATATGCTTTTCCTGAAAGCGATACGTAAAGTACCGGGCACTGAAGCCAGCGCCATACCCCTTTATCTTCCTCCGGATAAAACAACATCCGACAGCAGTTTTGACAGTCATATTTTCTTCGGGGCTATTTCAATGTTCCTCAGGGAAAAAGTTAAATTCCTCCGAAATATGCCGGCTTTCCTTGACAAATTTTTCGACGCCAGGTTTTTTCTGAAGCTGGCCGCAAAGCAGGCCGGAGCAACACGGACTGAAGGCTATGAAGAGCTTACCCTGAACATGATCGAAGGGGACAACGCTTTTCGGAAAAATGAGGTCAACAGGCTGGTAAAATATCTTACAGCCAGCGGAAAACCTGATATTATTCACCTGTCTAATGCTCTTATACTTGGCCTTGCAAGACAGCTTAAATCAAGAATGAATGTCAAAATTGTCTGTTCATTGCTGAATGAAGATGACTGGATTGACGATATGGCCAAACCTTTCCGTGAAAAAGCATGGGAAATGATAGCAAAGGAATCTGTTCACGTAGATGCATTTATTACGCCCAGCAAATATTACAAAGATCTCTTTCTGAGTAAAACAAAATTGAAAGGTGATAATATCCATGTTGTCCCCCTTGGATTCGATGCACAGATTCCGGAAAAACCTGTAAATATCACGAGGCCCTCTGCCATCGGGTATTTCAGTCGTGTTAACTGGCATAATGGGATTGACAAACTTGTTGATGCATTTATTATCCTGAAGAAAAGAGATCTGATTCCGGGCCTGACGCTGAACATTTGCGGAGGATATACAGGTGATGATAAACCATTTATATCCAAACAGATACAAAAGCTTAAAGATAACAACCTGAAGAAATTTGTAAGGATATATCCTGAGTTTCAGGGTACAGGAAAAGAGCAGTTTTTCCATGATGTGGATCTGATAAGCGTTCCCGTCAATAAATATGACGGATACGGTTTATATATCCTTGAGGCTAATAATGCAGGCATACCTGTGGTACAACCTGCAACAGGAGCTTTCCCTGAAATTATTGCGACAACCGGAGGAGGCATTGTCTATTCACCTGACACTGTGGAGGCACTTGCAGATGGACTTCTTACAATGCTGACAGACGAAAAGCTGAGGGCGGACCTTGGAAAAACAGGACGAATGAATGTAAAAAAATTACTGTCACTCAATAATATGTCTGAAGGCCTGGCGGAAGTCTATAATAAGCTGATACTGTCAAAATAATTACTGACCCCTGTTAAATATGCTTCGATTAATCAGTATTTCAAAATCATTTCAGCAGAGAGGCATTGTCCTTGAAAACCTTGACCTGCATGTCAGAGAGGGAGATTCGGTCGCTATTACAGGTCCGTCAGGCTCCGGCAAAACCACACTCATAAATATAATAGGCACACTTGAAAGACCTGATTCCGGTGATATTGTTTTTAAGGATTCATCTGTTCTTAAGCTGACACCTGATGAATCAGCCCTGTACAGAAACAGGAATATTGGTTTTGTTTTCCAGGATCACCTTCTTCTGAATCATCTGACTGTAAAAGATAATATCTTACTGCCGGTATTTGCCACAGGAATAACGGATGTTGCTTATAAGGAAAAGGAGGAGTATGCAGAATCACTTATGGAGAGAATCGGCATATCAGGTCTCAAGGACAAATATCCGTTCAACATATCAGGAGGTGAAGCTCAGCGGGTAACGCTTGTACGGGCATTGATCAACAAGCCCGGAATCCTGCTTGCTGATGAACCAACGGGATCGCTTGATTCAAAAAATGCAGAAATCCTTGGGGTACTCCTTGCAGATTTGAATAGAGATTATGGCATAACACTTATCACAGTAACACACTCTGCAGCACTCGCATCCAGGATGAAGACACATCTCAATCTTGAAAACGGAAAACTGACTCGGTAAGGGATGAAAAACGCATTTTTCAGAACAGCTTCCAGGTCTCTCTGGTTCAACAGGAAAGATGCGATATACCAGGTAATTATTATAGCTATACTTGCTGCAATAATCTGTGGTTCACTTCTTACAGGAGATTCCGTTCGAAAAAGCCTCGCAAAATCTCTTTCGGAAAAACTCGGTAATTGTGACTTTCTTATAAGCTCGGGACAGAGATATTTCAATTCTTCACTTGCAGCCCGGATGTCTGACAGAACCGGTGTAAGTGCAACCTCCATTATAGAGAATGACGGGTATTGCAGCAATTTCAGCACAGGCAGAACAGCCTTAGAAATAAAAATATATGGTATTTCTGATGAATTCTTTAAATTCCAGGATATGGAGCTGCCAGGCCTGGAATATGGCAATGTATACATAAACGCAAGCCTTGCAGAAGTTCTTGAAACAGGTACCGGTGATGAAATTATCGTGCACTTTACCGATGTTGATCCCATCCCTTCAAATGCTCCCTTTGCCCCTTCTGCCGGAAATGAAACCAGCAGAGTATTCAAAATTGCAGGGATTATCACAGCTACAGATGGAGGAAATTTTTCACTTGGGACGAGTCAGGAGATCCCGGAGAATATCTTTGTAAGAATTGATGATCTTGATAAAGGAAATCAGGGTACGCAAAAAGCCAACAGGCTGCTTATCCATAATACAAACGATTCAGATACACCGGACTTATTTAACTCACTGCAGCAAATTCTTGCTCCGGCAGATATAGGATTATATGTCAGAAAATCAAGCAGAACCGACGAACCTGAACTTATTTCTGAAAGGATCTTCATTGACAATGAAATTGAAGACGAAATAATCAGGATTCTTCCTGAATCCACTCCGCTGCTCACTTACCTGGCAAATACATTAGTGGTTTCAGAAAGAATGACGCCTTATTCATTCATTTCAGCTCTTCCTGAATTTATGTCCGGAGTAACGAATGATGATAATATAATAATAAGCAGATGGCTTGCTGATGACCTGAAGGCCTTAGCAGGTGATTCATTATTGATGACGTGGTATGATCCCGGCATGGGGAACCGCCTGGAAGAAAAACGCAGATGGTTTGTTATTCAGGGGATTAAAGAGGATGATTTTGCGTACTCTGATCCTTCCCTTATGCCTGATTTCCCGGGAATATCCGGCAGCACAACCTGTTCAGGCTGGGATGCGGGAGTACCTATCCTGCTGGAAACCATAAGGGACAAGGATGAAGAATACTGGAATCGTTACAGAGGCACACCTAAAGCATTCATAAAGTATGAAACAGGTAAACTCATGTGGGGGAATAACTTCGGCTCAGCAACAGCTTTCAGGTATCCGCTCGGAACGGATACATCATTCATTACCCGGAAGCTTACAGGAGCCATTGATCCGGCAAAAGCAGGATTCACAATTACTGATCTGCGAGGAAAAAACAAGGATGCTTCTTCCGGCGGGGTCGATTTCGGGACACTGTTCCTAAGCCTGAGCTTTTTTATAATACTCTCTTGCCTTATACTTCTTTCAATAGCGCTTTCACTTTTCTTCGATTCGAGAAAAGAACACATAAAGACTTATTATGCTATAGGTTACAGGTGGAGGTCTGTGTACACTATCGTTGGTTCTGAAGCATTTCTAATAACTGTTACCGGAGCTGTTATGGGCTTAATGCTGGGTTACTTTATAAATGTGTTTATTATAAAAGCACTTAATACCGTCTGGAGCGGTGCAGTTCAGACAAATACTCTTACAGCTGCATTCAGCCTCATGCCTTTACTTGCAGGATTTATTTCAACTGTATTGATATCGTCCGTTCTGATCAGCGTCAGGCTCAGAAAATATATTACCGGATTATCTGCCGGGATCAGTAAAGCAGTGCATCGTCAGCCAGTCGCGAAGAATTATTTATTGCTAATTCTATTCTTTTCAGCATCGGCACTGTTATTCTGCGTGTCGTTCATGGTCAGCAGTTCAATACTTTTCTCGTTTGCCGGAGGCACATTCCTGTTTGCAGGGCTGATAGTTTTGCTGCGCCAGTATTATACCCGGAAACCATCCGGCAGAAAGGCTGAAGATTTTTCCAGGCTGTACTATTCATTTAATCCTTCTCATGCTTTGGCTCCTGCTGTATTCCTTGCAGCAGGGATATTTGCAGTTATAATAACAAGCGCCAACCGACAGGTTGTATCCGGCAAAATGCTCCTTCCCTCAGGCGGAACAGGAGGCTATCTTCTTTGGGCAGAGTCGGCGATACCTGTAAAATATAATCTGAACAGTCCGGAAGGAAGAAAGGAATTTGGATTTAATGAACCTGAACTGAAAGAGCTGACTTTTGTGCAGGCAAAAAGATTGTCAGGTGATGATGCAAGCTGCCTGAATATAAGTCATGTGACAACACCGCCTATTCTGGGAATTGACCCGGATGAATTTATTAAAAAGGGTTCTTTTTCGTTTGCAACAAGTATCCGGGAGGCAAAGGGTACAAATCCCTGGGAATTGTTAAACGGACGGGAAGATGACAATATAATATATGGTATAGCAGATCAGACAGTCCTTCAGTGGGGATTAAAGATCAAGGCCGGAGACACGCTGAAATATGCCACAGAAAGCGGAAGGCCACTTAATATTGTGATATGTGCAGGACTTCAATCGTCAGTATTTCAGGGATATCTGTTAATTGGCTCCGCGAATTTTGAGAAATTCTTTCCCTCCGTATGGGGAAATTCAATCTTTCTTGCAGATGGCAGAAAGGAGTTATCGGAATTGTACAGAAACACTATATCTGGAAGATTATCAGGATTCGGTGTTGAAACGGAACCGGCCATCGATAAACTTGCATCCTTTTTTGAGGTGACAAATACCTACCTTGATGTTTTCATGATACTTGGCGCATTCGGACTTATTCTTGGCGCTGCCGGCCTCGGATTTGTGCTGAGAAGAAATTTCAACTCCAGGAAACATGAGTTTGCACTTATGCTTGCATCGGGCTATACTACCGGAAGGATAAGGAATATTTTGTTGAAGGATCAGACGGTAATACTTTTGTGGGGCATATTTACAGGAACAGCCTCAGCTCTTCCGGCCACATGGCCATCTATAAAGCACGGCGCTGATCTGCCATGGACATTCCTGTCGTTAATTCTGTTACTGATAATTACCACAGGTTTTCTAACATTACTGGTCTCGGTTAATCAGGTGAAAAAAGAAAAACTAATCACCCTTTTAAGGAAAGAATAGATTCACTTCCTTCCTGCTGCAAAAAGATATTTTTGTGTTCGGAAGATTATCATTCCATCAGTCAGAGCCGGTGCTGTCATGCAAACATCATTGAATGGTATCTCCGAAGCAAGTTCGAATGAATCACCTGCACGAATAATATATAAAGTTCCCTCTTCATCCACGATATAGATTTTCCCGTCAGAAGCAACTGGAGAGGCAATAAAACTCTTTGACTTTCCCAGTTTGGCATTGAAGATCTCTTTACCGGAAAATGGATCAAGACAATTAATGGTTCCGTTCCAGTTTACATTATAAAGCCGGTTGCGGTACAGCAGCATGGTATGTATATAGGATCCGCCACGAGGAAGATACCAGGTCACAAAACTGTTCGATGTTTCGCCTTCCTGTAAAGTTATCTGGTCAGAATTTGATCTTATAATTTACCTGTATGATATGCTCGTTTCGGAGATCGGGGTGATAATCCTTCTGGAAAATGTACTCAAGTTCAAATCCGTGCTTTTTATTCAGGTTGTATTCGACACCCAGCATATATCTCTTTTTATCGGCGAACCTGTCATATTCCTTGAAGACAGGGCAGAACAGTTCAGCTGATAAGTATGGATTGAACTTAAATGACGGTATATCGTAAAGAGCTTTAAGCCGAAGCCTTATATGAGAATCGGGGATTTTATCCTCTTCATCTTCGATATATGTTTTATACCTGCGCTGAAACCTGATACGGCCTGACAGGTCGAGATCGCCGGGCGTCCAGGATCCTTTTGCATCGAAAAACAGTTTATGCTGGAGGTGATAGGAATTATCATCTTCAAGATTTTCAGTTATTCTGTAAGATGCAGATAAGGACAAGTATTTGAACAGCTTATATGTTAAACCTGCATCAAGGAATGCTTCTTCAATCTTCGAAGCGTTGTTAAATGTTCTTACATTAGGTGATAAATCAAGCTCAAGTTTTTTAACAAGCTTGAATTCAGAGTTAATGCTGTACCAGATGCCAAAATCAGTATCCTGGGAAAACAGCTTTGCAGGAAAGACAATAATGAGAAGAATGAGAACCTTTTTTATCATCTCAGCACTGGTTCAATCCCAGGTTCAGCACCGGCTTCTTATCTGGTTCCAGGGAACTAAGGACCACGAGAGCAGCCCCAAGGGCGGTAGCATTGGAGATTTCGGATGTATAAACATTCTTGGTCGGATACGCGTCCGAAATAAGTCTCAGAAAGAGCTGGTTGTTTGCAAAGCCTCCTGTGATGTATATATTTTCGGTATCATCATCAGATGGGATGACCAGATCAATGGATTCAACCGTCAGTTCAGCAAGTTCAACCATAAGCTGGTGGTATCCTTCCTCGAATGTTTTGAAAGTGAAGAGATCATATTTCCCTTTTAATTCTCTTGAATATGGCAAATTCTCAAAGAAAAAGCGTTTTTCCCCGTATTTCTTTTTACATATCCCGAGAAGACTTTCATCAGGTCTGACAGTCTTGTAATAGTCAGGCTTTTTTCTGAAGTGTTCAGTCATGCTGTTTACAGCCGTCTCATGAAGATGACCGAGGAATAATCTCGACGATTTGACGGGCTGTTTGGTAACACTCATATAGCAGAGGCAATCATGATCAAGTTGTTCGGCGGTCAGAATCTCGCTATTGAAAGGATTCATGTTAATACACCATGTGCCTGTTGATAACAGCAGGAATTTCCCTTTGCTTGCCGTAAAATAAGGCACCAGTGATGATGAACTGTCGTGAATCCCGATTCCTGCTTTTATGGTTTTGCCAGAGATGTCTATATCATAAAGCTGGTTAATATCGGCCGGTCCGGGGAGAGGCAGGTACTCTTCCCTCGTCCAGTTATGATAACTCATCGCATCGAAATCCCATAATGCCGTGTGGCAGCCTATTGAAGTGTGCTCGGAGCAGACTGAGCGCGTCAGAAGGTATGAAAGATACTGGGGAAAGTGGAGTATTGTTCCGACTTTTGCAAACACATCAGGTTTGGTGTATTTCAGTGAGGCAGCCTGCATACCTGAATTGAGCATTCCCAGCGCGGGGGAGGCGGTTTTCCTGCAGAATTCATCCTGTCCGCCATGACGTCTGTAGATGCGTTCAGGTATTTTCTCATCAATGGGTTTGAGATAATTGTATACAGGGCCAAGCCTCTCCCCGTTTTTATCGAGGTATACAATGGTTGCTCCATAAGTCGTGAAATTCACAGCGGTGAGATCAAATTCACCTGAATTCACCAGGCTGTTCAATGTATCAAATACCCAGCTCTCGATCTTTTCAATATCATCACAGGCAAAACCGTCATCATCCTTTATTTCAGTGAATTTCTCCTCATATTCCCATACCGGTTTGAGGTCATAATTAAATAATATGATCTTTTTGTTTGTCTTTCCGATATCAAATATGGCAACAACCGGTTCTTTCATGGCTTGATTACCCCCTGCCCCTTCCGCCTGAGGCGGTACAGGCCTGAAGGGGGCTTCATTCTCACCTTTTCATGAGAATATCTGTTTCATATTTTTTAATTTCATTTATATAGTCCATCCCTACAGGCACATTATTCTTCATGCAATAGTAGTCCCAGACAGCACCGTATGGCTTTGTCTTCATTAATTCGAGCAGGGACAGGCGTTCGAAGTTTTTACCTTTCTCCTCGTATTTCACAAGCGTATCCCATGGTTCGAGCATGGCAAACATGAAAGCCATCTGGGCTGCCCGCGTGCCGATAACATATGCTCCGATCCTGTTGAGGCTTGCATCGAAGAAATCAAGGCCGATATTAACCCTGCCAAGGGCCTTAGCCCTGACAATTTCCTGTGCAATCAGCAGCAACTCATCATTAAATGTAACGACATGATCGCTGTCCCAGCGGACTCCCCTTGTAAGATGCAGAAGCAGCTCATCTATATAAAGGAGTATTGATGATATCTTATCGCCAACCTGCTCTGTCGGGTGGAAATGACCATTGTCAAGAGTGATCATGGTATTGTTCCTGATGGCATAACCCATATAAAAATCGTGTGATCCCACGACCATTGATTCAGATCCTATTCCAAAGAGTTTGCTTTCTATAGAATCCTTCAGGAATTTTTTCGGATATTTCACACTGAAGATCTCATCGAGGGATTTCTTCAGGATCTTTCTCAGGGTGTATCTGTCAACAGGTGTGTCTTTTGAACCATCCGGGATCCATATATTATGAACGCATGGTGTTCCCAGCTGTTTTCCCATTTCGGCTGAAATCATCCTGCACCGTTTAGTGTGTTCGATCCAGAATTTCCTGATCCGGGGATTTTTACTTGAAAGAGTGAAGCCGTCGTCGGCCAGCGGGTGAGAGAAGCACGTACAGTTAAAGTCGAGGCCTATCTTTCTTTTCTTTGCCCAGTTTATCCAGCCCTGGAAATGTTTGACTTCGATCTGGTCGCGGTCTGTCTGTTTGCCTCCGAACTCACCATAGATTGCATGAAGGTTGAGTCTTTGTTTCCCGGGCAATAGTGACATCACCTTGTCCAGATCCTGTCTCATCTGGACGATTGTTTTTGCTTTTCCCGGGAAATTACCTGTTGCCTGTATACCTCCTCCCCCGAGCTCGGCGCCTTCTTTTTCAAATCCGCCAACATCATCTGTCTGCCAGCAATGAAGGCTGATTACAATATTTTCCATTTCTTTCAGAACTTTGCCTGTATCCACACCAAGCTCTGCATACTGTTGTTTGGCAAGCAGATAAGCTTTTTCGATATTTTCTTTTTTCATATTTAGATGGTTTTAATTCTCATCATATTCATTTTACTCCATATAAAAAACCTGTTCCAGCGGAATTGTTACGGGTGAATTATCGGGATTCGTCTCCATGATATCAGCCATATACTTCCACCATTTCTGCACAATTTCTGTCTGACCTAGATCCTGTGATGATGACTCTCCCGACTGTTCCTGGTACGCGAACAGGATGTTTGTCTCTTCATCGATAAAAATGGAATAGTTACAAATTCCTTCCTGTTTCAGCAGTTTAACAAGCCCGGGCCAGATTTCACTGTGACGTTTTCTGTATTCCTCTTTAAAGCCGGGATACAATTTCATCTTAAAACCAAACCTTTTCATATTCAGAGTATATATTAAGCCATTTTAACTATAAACGTCGACAGGATAAGAATTACAATGCCTGCTATCAGCACAGTTATTGTACGTTTGCCTGTTCCTTTCCATTCTTTCAGTAAGATCCCCCAGATGTTGCTGAATGAAATGTTAAGGGCCATGAGTATGCTCCATGCATATGGTATCATGGATTCCGGAAGCTTGCTTTTTCCCATCCCGAAAAACTGGAATTGCATAAACCAGAGGAAACCGGCCAGGAATGTAAAAAATATATTATTCAGGATAACACCTCCGCCTGCTGAAACATAATCGCGGATAGTACCTTTTTTAATATTAAGATAAAGGCAATAGACCAGGTTTGTTGCAAAACCGCCTAGCAGAATAAAAATAAGAATCGGATTGTCGTGAAATAACGGATTTGTATTGAATTTATCTCCAACAGCAAGGTCACCTATAGGTTTTCCGTATTCAAGGCCAAAACTAAAGCAGGCGCTCATGATACCGGCAAAGATTGCAATAATCAGTCCTTTCCTGAGGGCAAATTCCTTAACTGCCTTACGTCGTTCCTCTTCGCTCAGTCCTTTGTTTTTAAGAGATCCGGCATATCCGATAGTGGCAATTCCGACAATGCAGATCATAACACCTATTATTGTAAGTATGCCAGCTTTTGTTGTAAAAAGATCCCCTCCTGCAACAATGGGAGGTATAAGAGTTCCGAATGCAGCACAGAAGCCCAGTGCAATACTCTGGCCCAGTGCAACTCCGAGATACCGGATGCTCAGGCCGAATGTCAGGCCGCCAACACCCCACAGTGCACCGAAAAACATTGCCCATAATTTTGCATTCAGCGGAGCATCTGATAAAAGTCTGAGAAGATTGCCGTCAGGTATTGCAAAAAAAGCCAGCAGCCATGGTGCTATTATCCATGCTGCAAGTCCCTGGACAATCCAGTACGATTCCCATGCCCATGACTTCACTTTCTTGAACGGGACATAAAAACTTGCAGCGCCTACGCTTCCAAGTGCTATTAACAGTATACCTGCTATTGGATTCATACGATTTTTTTTTACTGAACCGCAATTTAAAAACTTTCAGTAAGCAAAAAGAGAATTAATCATTTTTTTTATTCATACTTTTATAACCAAGGTTTATTAAAAATGAGTGTTATGAAATCAATCTTCACATCTGTTGTAATGTACTTTCTATTTATGACACTTTCAGCACAGGAACTTTCAGTAAGCAGCCTGACCTGCGAGCACAAGAGAAATCCTGTCGGTACAGACTGTTTGCAACCCAGATTCTCCTGGCAATTATCAGGAATCGGCAATGACATACTGCAGACTGCTTATTCAGTACGTGTCGCAACTGACCAGAAATTTTCTGCCGGTAAAACGGTCTGGCAATCTGGTAAAGTAGCTTCAGAAGAGTCAGTTCTTCTGGCATACGGGGGACCGTCACTTAAATCAGGCCAGAGATATTTCTGGCAGGTGAAAGTATGGGATAACAAAGGCAGGGAATCAAAATGGAGTGAGACAGCATTCTGGGAAACGGGATTACTATCTCCATCCGACTGGAAGGCTGAATGGATTGAAATGGAAAGTGACACTAACAGATACTCTCCTTCCCCGCATTTCAGGAAAGAATTTACAGTTGAAAAGTCAATCGCCAGAGCAACTGTCTATGTGACATCACATGGTTTTTATGAGCTTCACATAAATGGCAGGAAGGTCGGCGATCAGGTTCTTACACCCGGGTGGACATCCTATGGAAAGAGGCTTCAGTACCAGGTCTATGATGTGACCGATCAGGTTGTAAAGGGGAAAAATGCTATTGGCGCAGTTCTTGGTGATGGAT
>Ga0172364_10001228_pt1 | contig 19507 bp, 17 predicted proteins | sample LakKivSesite10cm_FD_114545 | JGI IMG/M metagenome (GOLD analysis project Ga0172364, IMG submission 114545) | Sediment microbial communities from Lake Kivu, Rwanda - Sediment site 10cm | ecosystem: Environmental > Aquatic > Freshwater > Lake > Sediment | place: Rwanda: Western Province, Lake... | reverse complement strand
TGCTATCACGCAAGGCCGATGTCGCCTCGTCGAGAGCCCCGTCGACCAGACTCCGTGCCTCGGGAAGGGTGACTGCGTAGGGATCGAAGGCCAGACATGCTTCCAGCGTGTCGACCAAGTGCCCTGCCCCAACAAGGTCGCCTTCCGCCAGACGTGCCCTCGCCAACGCGCCGCCCTCCTGCAGCGTGCTGCGCAACTTCAGGTCCTTGACCGAGGCGATCAGAACATCCGTCGACTGGATCGCCTCGCCCATGTCCTCCAGTGTCGGCAATGGCCCGGCCCGGTAGGGAAATGGATCGAAGACGTCGTACATGCCGTCGCCATCGGTGTCCGGCCCGGCCAGCGGAAGGATGATCCTTGAGGGGTAGGACGCGCCGTAGTACACGGTGTTGTTGGCGACCATGGTCTCGGCATCCGCCCTGAACGGGTGGCCCGTATTGGGATTGGGATCAAACCTGGGGTAGTTGCTCGAGGCTATGTCGACCCTGATCCTGTGCCCCTTGTTGAAGACGATGCTCGTCGACCACAGGTCGATGGTGAACCTGTAGACATTGCCCGGCTCCATGAAGTCCTCCGATCCCATCGAGTTCCTGTGTCGTGCGCGGATCGCCCCGTCCAGAACCAGCATCGAACGGCCATCGGGATAGACATCGGTAAGCTTGGCCATGAAGTCGGTGTCCGGACATGATGAGGAGGCATAGAGCTCCACGAAGACCCTGCCGGTCACCTCCACCGGGAAGTCCAAGACTTTGCTCGTGAAGACCAGCACATCCTGGCGCTGCTCCTCCACGCTACCCTGGTCCATCGGGCCCGCAGAAACATAGAGGTTGGCTCCACCGACGGTGGGAACGGGGTTCTTCGGATCGTACAGGTAGCTTCTGGTTCCGCTGGAGCCGGGATTCCCGCTCAAACCTACTCCGGACAGATAGAGGGAGATGTTAGTGTGCTTGATGGGCCAGTCATCGGCCGATCTCCACTCATTGCCAGGGGCCGTGGGATCATCGACATCGCCCATCACGTAGTACCGCACGGCGGGGAGGGCGGTGTAGCCGTTGTCCACACCTTTCAGCCAGTAGTCGTAGAGCCGGAAGGTGTCGGGCCACGCATCGGTGTAGAGGGAGTTGGCAGGGAATGTCAGCTGGCCCTGAGTGGTTGTCCCAAATCCACCGTGCCACCACGGCCCCATGACAAGCTTCTGGTTGCCCTTAGAACCTGGGCCACCGTTGTGCTGCCTCTCGACAAAGGCATTGATGGTGCCCTGCAGGAAGATGTCATACCAGCCGCCCACATGCAAGGCTGGGTAGCTCATGCCTCCGACCCGTATGTCCGAATTCATCAGCGCCCACCTTGAGTCGTAGTTGGGATGCGACAGCAGCTCGGCAAGGTGCTGGGGCGTCCCCCAATCGGCCCACCAGCTCTCCACCATCGATTTGAGCAGGACGCCGCCTTGGAAGACCATCTGGGAATACAGATCCGATGCGCCGGCAAGGATGTATTGGCAGACAAGGTGGGGCGGGTAGCTTCCTGCCATGAGGTTCTGGGTTATCCCCAATGCCGAACCGCCCCATGTGCCCACCTTGCCGTTCGACCAGTTCTGGCCGGCTATCCATTCGACCGTGTCGTACCCGTCTTGGAGATCGCCCCAGCCATCGGTCTCGAAGGGAATTTTGACGCCCTCGGACCCGTAGTAGCCCCTCCAATCCTGGGTGACAACGGCGTAGCCGCGGCTGGTCAGCTCATCAATTCTGAACCTGCCGTACGGGGTTCGGCTAAGAACCGTTGGCCACGGCCCCTGGCCGGTCGGCAGGTAGACACTGGTCGCGAGCCTCACGCCGTCCCTCATGGGAACCATATAGGTCACGGCGCCAGCGGCGCCCAGATGGGCCAGTAAAAGAAGAGCCAACCCAGCCAGTAGGGCATGAGTACGCCGGAGCTCGCGTCCGCGAGTCATTCTGATATGCGAGCCACCTTCGCTATTTATCTCTTGCCGAACGACGAAGAGCACCACAAGGAAATGAACATCTTCACCTTCCACACACTACACCGAGAGCGCGAACATGGGCATCAAGACCATCAAGCCTGCAAGACGACCCAGCGACACCGATCCGGACTCACCGATCTCTGGCAGCGCGGCGGGTCACACGATCCATTTACAGGCGTCCCATGGGAGGACTGTCCACGGAAAGAACCTCAGTCCTCCTTCTTGTCCGCTCCAGCCGCAAGGTCGCTTGGGCCCTGCTCCCATTGACGGCGGCGGTCATGCTCACGGGCTACTTGCAGTCCATCCTGCTGTCCAGCCGACTCACCATCAGGACGATGCACCTGATCCTTGAGTGGGTCTTCATTGCCCTGCTCTGCTACCACGCCCTTGTCAACACTGCCCTGAAGAGATTCCGCTGGAAGAGGGCTCTCAGGCAAGTGCTGAAACGAAGGGCGAGCGCTGGACTTGCGCTGAGACTGGCGCTGAGGATCTCCTCTTGGACGGTCTTGCTGGCCGGACTAGTTGTGGTCCTGTCGGGCTTGAGCTGGTATGGGATCGTGACGTTCCCGTTCAACCAGCACCTCCGCTCCGATGTCCCATTCGTTGCCGCATACGTTGCACACGCCGCCGCAGGCTCGGTTCTGAGGGCAAGGAAGGCGGCCCAGCGAATGAAGCACCGGACGTCAAAATGAGACTTTCCCCGACGCCGGTGTCGGGCGGAAGGAAGTATTAAACACGGTCCTGTCCGAAGGGCCACCGCAGATGTTCCCGACGATCGGCCGCCTGCACCTACTGGTCATCCTCTTCTGCGCGGCCCTGCTTAACCCTTTCACCTACTACGTGCTCCACACCAGCAGGACCTACTTCTGGGTCGTCCCCCTGACCCTGGTGATCTGGTTTGCCTTCAGGTGGGCTGACCTGGAGAAGGACCCCCGTCTGAAGCGGAAGCCGATGCCCTGGGAGCTCTTGGCCGGGGCAGTGCTCATCGGTGCGGTCGTCGCCAGATCCCTCCTGGAGCCCCCTGCAACTCGCATCTTCGGATTCTTCGACATGCTCGCGGTCTTCATTGCCCTATGCATTATGCTCTTCGGCTACTGCTCTCTCCAAAGCCTTTGGGTGCCGGCGCTCTTCCTAGCGATAATCGGCGCCGGCAACTGGGTCGAACGCCTTTGCGTCGACCAGCTGGGTTACGCGGAGACGCTAGCTGGCATGGTCGCGTTTCTAGTGAGGACGCTAGGAGGAGGGGCCACGGCCCACGGAGCCGAGATAGTGCTCACGGATTCCACGCCGGGCAGGCTGTTGGTCGACTACGGCTGCACCGGCATAAAGGGGATACTGGCATTTGCCTTCATAGCATGCATACCGGTAGTCGACTCCAAACAGAGCAGCGTAAGGAAGCTAGCCTGGATCGCCATTGCCCTGGTGGGATTCTACGTGGCCAGCGTCCTTCGGCTGGTTGTGGTATGTTTCGCCGTGATGGCCTGGGGCCAGGTCGCGGTGGATTACCACACAACGATCGGTTTCGGCTTCTTCATGGCATGGCTGGTCGTTGTGACATACTTCGGCTCCGGACCTGCGCAGGCTGCAACCCGGGGCCGGGCTGGGCTGTAGATCCGACCGGAATCGCCCCAGCCGCGCCCCGATGTGTTCCCCCTGCGGGTCACCACAGTTCTCATTTATATGGGGCCTCATCGGAGTGGGGCCGAGTGATCCAGATGGCTGTCTTTAGGATGGCACTCATTGGATGCGGTGGAATATCCGGCGCCCATGTCGAGGGCTTGCGACAGCTCAACGGGGCAGGACTCTCGGACGTTCAGGTCGTTGCGACCTGCGACCTTGTGGAGACCGCTGCACAGAGAAGGGCACAGGAACTCGGAGCCTTTCAGAAGCAGACGCCCAAACCATACACGGACCTCAAGAAGATGCTCGCCTCCGAGAAGATCGATGCCGTCGACATCTGCACCGAGCACCGATCCCACCATTCCGTTGCGCTGCCCTGCATGGAGGCCGGTAAACACGTCATAGTGGAGAAGCCCTTGGGCATAACCATGCGGGCCTGCAAGGCCATGATAGATTCGGCCGATGACCACGGGCTGATCCTTGCTGTGGCCGAGAACTATCGGAGGGGGTCCGAGAACCGCGCCATCAATTGGGCAGTCTCAACGGGAAAGATTGGGGATCCCAGGATGCTTTTCTGGCAGCAGCTGAACTACTCATTGGGTTCCTGGGGCTGGAGGCACGACAAGATGAAGGCAGGCGGCGGCTGGATCCTTGATGGGGGAGTCCACTACGCGGACCTGTTCATCTACAACATGGGGCCCATCGACAAGGTGGCCGCCGTAACTAAGACCCTGGAGAAGGTCAGATACGGTTCCTGGCCGGAGCGCAAGAATCCGACCCCGTATACAGTGGAGGACATAAGCCTTGCCGTGATGAAGTTCAAGAGCGGCGCAAGTGGGGTTTGGACCTGGAGCAACGTGGCACCGGGGGAGGGCCTAGAACAGAGGGTCATATACGGCTCGAAGGGATCGGTGGGATGGGACAAGGGGCTTTCGAGCATGGCCGAGGATCTTCCGGGCCAGCACGTGGTCCCGTTGGACAGCCTCATCCGCTGGATGATGAAGGAGCTTTCTGAGGAACAGAAGACCAAGTTCTTCCCCGGAGGCATCGGGACAAGGCGGGACTTCAACTCCACGGTGGGGATCGAGATCTGGGACTTCGCCAGGGCGATCCTCGATGGAGGCAAGGTGGAGGTCGACGGTAGGCTAGGCGCCGAGGCTGAGGCCGTGCCAATGGGGATATACGAGTCCTCTGCAACCGGCAAGACGGTCAGCATCAAGGACATACTGAGCTGCAAGATCGAGGTCTACCAAGAGGAGATCAACAAGGATGTTGGCCTGATCTAGGCAGGCAGAAAAGATACCCCGCCTCCGCAGCGCGACGGGATCATTCACCCAGCAGGAGTCAGACCGCGGCCGGAGCTAGCCGTCGGCGCAAGAGCCTCGATATCCTTCCCCTCTGAATGACTAGGGGGATGAGTTCCTCCAAGCTCGAGATCTTCATCGAGGGGATCACCTTGCCCTCCCAGGAGCTGATGTCCAGCGCACCGGGCCTCTCTATGTGGATGTCAAAGACTCCCGCGGCCTTGTAGGCGGAGATATCCCTGTCGGAATTGCCCACCCCGAAGGTCTCCTCGGGCGATACCGACATCCTCGCCATGCAAGCCTTGATCGAGGCCGGGTCCGGCTTTGGAGCAAGGATGGGCTCGTAGGAGGGCATTACCACCTCGTCGAAGATCCTGCTGCCGATCCTGCCCTTCACGATCCCGACGTCCATATCCGCAGCCCTCTTGACGGCCGAGGTGACGACGGCAAGCTTCACCCCCTTGCCCTTCAGGACCTGGAGCGCGCGGGCGTCCGGCTGCACCTGGCTGTACCTCATCCTTATGGACAGGGCATCGTCCGTCAGCCAAGCCTCGTTGAAGCTCTCCTGATCCAGACCAAACCGCTCCAATGCCTCGGCCCGCTTGGCGACGCTCATCCTGAGGATCTGCTCCAGGTCCGACTCGTCGAAGGAACTGAGGTACTGGTTGCCCGTCCGCTTCCCGAAGTCCCTTATCGTCTTGAGGTACAGGACCTTCTTGTACCGGCTATCCAGATCCACGAGGGTTCCCCGGAGGTCAAAAATGCCCGCCCTGTAATTCAGGGAATCAAGCCAGGGGATGGTAGTCACCGGCGCAGCAAGGCTTCGATTGCCTCCATCTTTAATGTTGCTCGGGTGGGGCCCAAACGGGACGAAAGCAAAGATAAGGGACGGTCGGACTGCCGCATCGAGCGGTTGATCGCAATGATCGCAGGACAATTTGGGGTTAGCACATCTTCCAAGGCCCAAGCCCTGGACATAACCGACAGAGTGGAGTCGGCCGTGCACGCAGCCGGGGCCGAGGAGGGCGTCTGCATCGTCCATGTCCCCCACACGACGGCCGGGATAATGGTCAACGAGGGAGCCGACCCTGCAGTAGTGCAGGACATCCTGGCAAAGCTGGAGGAACTGGTACCTTGGAGAGGTGCCTATCGCCACAGCGAGGGCAACTCCGCCGCCCACATCAAATCCAGCCTTCTGGGCCACTCGGCAACGCTAGCCATCAAGGGCGGCAGGCTGAAGCTCGGAACATGGCAGGCCATCTTCTTCTGCGAGTTCGATGGCCCCAGGACCAGAAGGGTGGAGGTAAGCGTCCTCAAGGGCTAGAGGGATCATCACGGGAGCGAAGCTCGGCCAACTCGTTCCGTGCAGGCAGGTTGATGTCTCAACCCTTGCGTCCAAGGTTGTCGCAGTCGATACGCCGAATATCATATACAGACACCTCTTCCAGATCAGGGATTCCACCGGCTTGCCTTATAGGAACCAAGACGGAGCCATGATCGGGCACCTCATCGGGCTGTGCAACGAGATCGCAGTTCTGTACGAGGCGCGTCTTCTGCCCGTCTTCGTCTTCGACGGACAGACCCCCCTGCTGAAGGCGGAGACGATGCGCAGGAGATCGGTTCAGGCAGCACAGAGAGGCTTCAGACTGGATTCCCCAATGAAGGATCAGATGAAGACGGCCCTGGATGCACTAGGAGTCCCCTGGGTGCAGGCCCCAGAGGAGGCGGAGGCCCAGGCCTCCTACATGACCCAGAGGGGATGCTGGGCAGCCCTCACCAACGACTACGACGCCCTGCTCTTCGGGGGATCGCGCATGATCAGGCGTCTCTCCAAGGGAAAGGTCGAAGTGTGCGTCCTTTCGGAGGCGCTTGAGAGCCTTGGACTTGATCTGGATCGTCTGATAGACATGGCCCTCCTGATGGGGACGGACTACAACCCGGGAGGAGTGAGGGGCCTTGGCCCGAAGAGATCGCTTCAGCTCATCAGAGACTGCGGCACCGTCAGAGCCGTTCTGGCCAGGATCGGGCAGAACGGGGAGACGGAGCGGAAGCTCTCGGAGATCAGGAGCTACTATCTTGACCCTCCTGTCGTAGGTAGCTGGAGATCGGCGTGGGAGCCGCCCGACGCTGCGAAGGCGCACGCATACCTTGTGCGCGAGATGAAGTTGTCGGAGGCGAGCGTGGCCCGCCTCATCAGGATAATGACCCGCCCCGTCCCTCCCGGCCACCGACAGACGAAGCTGGCCCGCTAGGCCTGCCATTTGATCGTGAGAGTTTTCAAGCAAGCGTTCCAGCCCTGCCGGAAGGAGGAATCGGAGTGACCATATCCAGAAGGAGGCTTGAGGAGATTCTGTCCGCGGCCTCGAAGAAGAAGATCGCGGTGATCGGGGACCTCTACCTCGACAGATACGGGATCGGGACAATGGAGGGCATAGCCAGGGAAGCTCCGGTTCCCATCGTGAGGGTCAGGGGAACCGGCTCGGACACCTACTCGCCCGGGGGCGGGGCGAACGTGTGCGCGAACGTGGCCGACTTCGGGCCGAAGACCTACCCCATCAGCGTTTTCGGCGACGATCTGCACGGATTCGAACTGACCAAGCAGCTCAAGGCGCGAAAGATGGACACCCGCTACATCGTGGCGGACAAGTCAAGGGTCACCCCGACCTTCGAGAAGTTCTTCGCGTCAGCCCATGGGAGCAGAATCCAGCAGGTCGGGAGGGTTGACCTCGAGAACGCCTCCCCGATCAGCAAGGCCAGCGAGGATACGATCATGGAGTCCCTCAAGGAGGCCAGTGACATCGTGGACGCGATGATCGTGGCCGACTACGCGGACAAGCCCGGGATCCGGGTGATAACGGACAAGGTGCTTCAAGAGATAGTGAAGATCGCCGGGAAGACCGAGATCCCCGTGATCAGCGACAGCAGGGTCAGGATCCAGCTGTTCAAGAACACGACCGCGGTTCCCAACGAGTACGAGGCGACGGTCGGGGCGGGGCTGTATGAGGATAGGATGGCCGGCCTGCCCCCGGATGAGGTGGTTGAGAAGGCGGGCCACATGCTGAACACGCTCCTGAGCAAACCGGTCTTCGTCAAGAGAGGGCCGAAGGCAATCACGGTATTTGACCAGGGCTCCGTCCAGCAGGTTGCCCCCGTAACCATCGAGGGCGAGATAGATACCTGTGGAGCGGGGGACACGGTCGACGCCGGGGTGGCCGGATCCCTCGCAAGCGGGGCGACCCTCCTAGAGGCTGGTGAGATCGGGGACATGGCCGCAAAGGTGACCATAAAGAAGATCGGCACAACCGGCACGGCGACCCCGAAGGAGATACTGGACTTCTTCGACCGGTACCACGGCAGAAGATAGCACTTATTTACCCCTCAACTGCCCGATCGGCAAGGACTATGGGAGAGGCGATGCAACTTGTTCACCAAGCATGAGCCAAAGGAATGGCTGAAGCCTCAGGAAGGCTGGCTAGTCCCTAAGGTCCAAGTCTCCAAGTACAAGAAGCCCAAGGAGGCCAAAACCAGGGAGCTTGAGTCCCTGGGTTCCGGCACAACTACGGTTCACCTCGCCAGCGTAGGCAGGCGGGAGCCGGTCTCGGCCAACTACGCGGCCTCCTATCTACTCACCAAGGAACTGTTCAAGGATGAAGCGATCGACGGAGCCAAGGTCCTAGTCAAGCCCAACAACACCGGATTCGTGGGCGTCTTCTACAACAGCCCGCTGTGCCGGCCGATACTCACTAGGAACAAGATAGTCACCGACCCCGACCTCCAGCCGATCGCAACACAACCCGCCATTGTCGCGGGCGCGATCGATGCCCTGATCGACATGAAGGTGGGTGAGGTCCACCTTGGGGAGACGATGCTGTGGGAAGGGGGCACCCCGAGGTCCTTCCTAGAGAACGGCTACGCCCATGTTTTCTCCAGGCCTGGATACCAGGGCAAAGTCTCCTTCATCGACCTCTATGCCGAGGAGGAAGCCCTTATTGAATACCCCCTTGAGACCAGAGGAAACGACCTGGGTTTCTTCACCAAGACGCGCATCCCCCAGTCCCTGCTGGAGGAGAAGTACAACTACTTCCTCAACGTGCCCATAGCCAAAATGCACAACAACACGATGTACACACTGTGTGTAAAGAACTCGGCCATCGGATGGAATCCCAAGCAGAACAGGTGGCACGCCCACGGCATGCCCTTCGCCTACTTCAGCCGGAAGAAGGCATCGGAGGCCTTCAACTTCTCATTCGACCCGGAGATCAAGTACGAGGTCTTGAGGGTCAGGAAGCTGAAGGAGACGAAGTCAAAGGAGGTCATCGTTACCAACGGCATGGAGGCCACATCGCCAATGAAGGCCTACAAGGAGGACGGGGAGTGGCTGATGCAGGTCGACCCACACCACCTTGAGGGCAACAACCTGGTCACCCTGATCATGGCGATGAGCCTCGTGGCCAGCCGGGCGGCCAGCCTCAATGGGACCGTACACAACCTCTTGGCCAAGAACGGCACCAAGGAGTTCGGCCTCCTCTCCGGCATCGTCGGACAAGAAGGCGAGGGACCCCTCATATTCGGGGCCCGCAAGTTCGGCGGCTTCGCCTGCGCGAGCAAGGACCCGATAGCCGTGGAGACCGCGGCCATCAACATCATGACCGGCATCGGCAACCGGGACTGGCCGGGCAGGATGGTGGATGTATCCCGGGACTTCGGGAGGAAGTTCCAGTGCAACCCCGAGCCGCTCATCAAGGACTGCTCCCCGCCCTGGTGGATCAAGCTTGCATCCGACCTGACCGGTGGCGAGTGGGATTACAGGAGGCTGAGCTACGACCTCATGGAGATCGATGGCAAGGGACCCGTCCGCAGGCTGTGGGACATCAGGAGGGGGCCGCCCTTCAAGCTGCCGTGGGGCGTCTTCTGCAAGCCCAGCACCTGGGTCAGAATGATGTTCACGGAGAAGGGGATCTACGAGCACTCGATGCGCTTCTTCCGCAAGAGCATAGACATACCGCTGATACCGGGAGTCACCTTGGTCTCGTAGTGCCCCGGCCGGAGGCCGCCGCTGACAGGAAGAAGGAGTGCCGAGGGCGAGAATCGAACTCGCGACAGCCGGATGTCAGACCCCTAATCCAGGGCCTTCAGTCCGGTGCTCTCCCTCTGAGCTACCTCGGCCCAGCGACCGCGGGGGGGAGAATTCGATTTAAATATTTTCCAGAGCGGCCCCCCTGCGCTGTGCGCCCGTCCAACCGACCAACGACCATCGGAGAAGAGGCACTTCGCCCGGCAGCGACGGGCGATGGCTGGACAAGGGCAATCAAGGGAATCGCGCGCCGTCCACATCCGTGACCTGTGAACCGGAGGGCAGGCCTTCCAGCGGGGTGGACATCTCGTCACCCTTGGCTGACCGCTGCCCCTGGCTGGAGCCTGACTCCCAACGGCCCACCCTTGGATGAAAGCCACACTCGGATCCACTTCGGGGAGCACCTCCCTTTGATCCCTGTCCCCACCCAACAGCCTCAGCATCCCGTCCACATTCACTATCTTCATCCCTCTGAATCCCCCCAGCGCTAGAAGGGGTGCTTGCCTCCGGACACTGTGTTGCTGGCTCTGGAATCATGGACAGTCCTGAGTATGATGCCATCCCGGGAATCGTCCTCAACGACCCTGAACCTCGATCTGATCTTGGTGAACACTGCTACTCGATGCAGAGCTTCCAGGACCCTACGTCATTCCCATCAACATACCGGGCGAGCTTCTATCTAGAGACGATGCGAAGATGCAAAGATGCCAAGCCGAAGATCGGTTTCGCGGTCCCACCAGGGGCCTCGGCCGGACTCCGAAGGAGAAGGCAAAAGGCTTCCATGTTCCTCAGGGACAACGAGATGAGGGAGGAGCAACGGAGAAAAGGCTCAAAGAAAAGTCGGGGCCACCCCGGTCTGGTGGTGGGCATCCTGCGAAGGCCCAGCCCGCAGCCGAGGGTGGAAAACCGTTAAATCATTCCGACCGCAAGCCGAGATCAATGAAACTGTCCACGCAGGAAGCTAGCGAAGTGCTGCGGGAGCTCAAGTTCAAGCGCAGGCTTGCGGAAATGGACCTAGTCGTGGCGATCTCCCGGGATTGGGCGACGGGCCAAATCCTAATGCAGGCCTACATGGACAGGGAGGCCGTCCTCGCAACCCTGACCACCGGGAAGGTGACCTACTGGAGCACCAGCAGGCGGAGACTCTGGGTGAAGGGGGAGGAAAGCGGGTCGGTACAGGCACTCAAGGGTTTTAGGATTGACTGCGACGGGGACTCGATCCTGCTGGATGTGGAGCAGACTGGCCCGGCCTGCCACAAGGGGTATGCCTCCTGCTACGATGCATACGTAAGGCTCGGTGTGGAGGAGCTGAAGGAGGAGCTAGTACGGATCACGAAGCGGGACGCCCTCCTGTTCGGCGATTTCACTCTGACCTCGGGGAGGAAAAGCAACTACTACCTGAACATCAAGAAGATCATCACCCGGCCCCAGGGGTTATCGCTGGTTGCCAGGCTCATCCAGGCCCTGTACACCAAGGACGTTGATGTGGTGGCGGGCCCCGAGCTCGGCGCCATCCCCATAGTGGCGGCCGTAGCCGTGAGAAGCAACCTGCCCTACGCGATGATAAGGAAGGGCGAGAGATCCCATGGCACCCAACAGAGGGTGGAGGGGGAGATGGGCAAGGGGAACAGAGTCCTGCTGATAGATGACGTGGCGACCTCCGGAGGTTCCCTGGTTGGCTGCGTGGAGACGATCCAGGCAACGGGGGCCAAGGTTCTCAGGGTCACCTGCGTGGTGGACAGGAAGGAGGGCGCATCCGAACTCCTGAGGTCAAAGTGCGGGATCGAGCTGATGCCGCTCTTGACCATCGATGACTTGGGCATAGGGCCCTAGGACTTCTTCTGCTCGACCTTCACGGCGTTCACGACGCCGTCCTGCCCAGGCCTAGAGGTCACTTTCGCCAGCCCGGCCTCCGTTTCGATCACGGCCCCCTTTGTGATGATGTTCCTCCTCGTAAAATCGCGGCTGGCGGGGTTGTCCTTGACGGTCAGGATCTTCACCAGCCTGCCCTTCTGGCCCGGCGATTCCACGAGGTTGGCGAACTGCGAGGCCATCAGCCTTTGCTTGCTGTTCCCCCCCATCGTCCGGATTGTCCGAAGCTTCCTCTCCCCTATCCGCGTTTCGGCCGGGAACCTGCCCAGCTCGAACTTGCGCTTCTTATGGTGAGGCTTGTACCTGCCGCCCGTGCTCTTCCTTCCGGACTTCCCCTGATATACGGTCATGGCATCACCGAGGATGAACCTGAGAAACGATGCCTTGGGCCCGCTCCTAGCTTGATAAATCGCTCCTCGAACCCGGTTGAAGGAGACGGGCATCCACACGACCGGGATGTCCGTTCGGCCGGGTGCCTGAAGCGTTGGGCTCTGACCTCCCTTGGCCTCCCAGCGACTCGGACGCTGAGCCCAGCATGACGGGAGTCGCCAAGGCACGGTAGGAGGTGGCTGGCGAACCCACATTAGATAGAATTTTTATACCGGCCGTCTCCAGCGGAGAGCACAAAAACGACCCGGGGGGGTAGGGTAGTCTGGTCCATAACTTGGACACCCTTCCGGCTTAGAATCGCCGAATGGGAGCCGGCGACTCGGGTTCAAAAGAGGAAAACCAAGGTTTTCTCGGAGAATCCCGGCCCCCCCACACCGGTGGTGAAAGATTGACGTCCGTGCGAATAAGGGGCATATACTCGACCGCCCTATCGAAGCTCTTCCTCGAGAAGGGTTTCTCGCTTAGCCAGGTTTCCGAGGAACTGGCCCAAAGGTTCGAATCGGATCGGGACCTTTCCCCGGCCGGGGCAGAGATCAACAGCACCGAGGACGGAAGCGGCATAGTGGTCTCGGGCGAGATAGACGCCGTTTCAGCGGTGAAGGACGCTCTGATGGAGACCTTCGTCGACATCGTCAAGCGCGACTCCAAGATCAACCTCAACGCGGTCTACCTCGGGACCGTGCAGAAGGTGGACAGCAGGCTGAAGGCCGCCTTCGTGGACATCGACGACGAGGTGGGCTACCTCCCGTTCTCCAACACCACCCGGGTGATAAAGGAGGACGAGGACATCAAGGTACAGATCAGGTCCATCCCCATGGGCGGAAAGAAGCCCGTCTTGGACATGAAGATAAACCTGCCCGGCAAGTACGCCGTCCTGCTCTCGGACGACGGGGTCAAGGTCAGCAAGAAGATCAAGGGCGACAAGAGGGACGGTCTCATCGCCCTGGGCAAGCAGCTGAAGCCCGAAGCATGGGGCCTGCTTTGGAGGACCGCGGCCGAAGGGGCGGATCCCCAGCTCTTGACGCAGGATGTCGAGAACTTAAGGAGGGCGGCCGACGAGGTCGAAATGTCCCTTTCCAACCCACTCTACTCTGGGGAGGAGTTCATCTCGTTTGAGTTCGGAGGGCAGGCGAGACGTACGCTCGATGAGTTAAGGTCGGCAATTGCCCCGACCGTCGACAACCACCATGCCATCAAGGCCATGGGGGAGACCTACTCACTGGCGGTCGACGTGACCGAGAAGCTGATGGAGAAGGTCGGCAAGGATGAGGCAAACAAGGCCCTCAGGGAGGCCATGTTCAGCAAGCTCGACACCTACTTCTACATCATGGAACACGTCAAAGCCGACGGCCAGATCATCCACCTGAAGGGCCTGGTTCACGAGCTTGCGGACGACCGGTTGGTCTTGAGAAGGAAGATGATGCCTTCCGGGAGATACGATGGCCTGAACGTCGAGATCGAAGAAGGCGACTACGCCGTGACCGAGATGACGCGGGGCGACTGGTACTACGTCAACTCGTACTACTCGGCCAATGACGCCCCGAAGGGCAGGCTGATCAACATCAACACCCCCCTGGAGTTCTACCCCGGGAAGGTGCGCTACATCGACCTGGAGATAGACGTCGTGGTCAGAACCTCCGGCAAGACGGAGATCATCGACGAGACGAACCTGATAGACCTAGTCAGCCAGGGGTACATCGACAAGAAGCTCTACGAGAAGGCCCTGGCCGTTGCCGATGATGCCGTCAAGGGCAAGCTGCTGAAGGGTGCCGGTGCATCCTCCTAGCCTAAAGGATCGCGCCCCACAGCTCGTCGGTCGGGAAGGCTTTCATCTCCTCCTCCTTGGAGCCAGTGGCGAGCACGACCCTTGACCTTCCCACTCCCTCCACCCTGCCGATCTGGGCTGAAGGGATCCGGGCCGCTCGGAACCTGCGCGCGGCCCTCCTCGCAGCTTCCGGCGCAAAGACGCACAGCAGGCTGCCCGAACCGATGAGCTTCAGAGGATCGATGTGGAGCGTTCCACATATCGCCTCCGTCTCGGGGGGAACCGGGATTCTTCTCGTTTCAACGCGCACAGACATCCGGTTCGCCACGCACATCTCCATCAGCCCGCCGAGGACCCCGCCCTCGGTCGGATCGTGCATCCTCCTCACCCCCTCCTCGGCAGCGATCATCGCCTCCGGCACTACGCTTATTCTAGCTGAGAAGCGCCTTGCCCGCCTGACCAGCGCTTCCCCAAGCAGCGGGGCGAGCTCCTTCCTCCTCTTGTTCGCAACTATGGAGGTGCCCTCTACGCCAGCCCCCTTTGTGATCACCAGAGCATCCCCCGCCTGAACCGGTCGGCGGGCCAGGGCATCGCGGGACACAAATCCGATCATCGTTGAGGAGACTATCGTCCTTTCGATTGGCGAGACCTCCGTGTGGCCCCCGATTACCGATATGCCCAACTGCAGGCACTCCCGGGAGATCTGGGAGAACAAGGCTTCCAAGTCCTTAGGGGATGCAGATCGGGCCATCATCACGTTGCAGACGAAGAGGGACGGCCTTGCTCCGGCGGTTGCAACATCGTTTGCATTGACGTGGACGGCGTACCTGCCGATCTCCGTCTCCGCACCGGAGATCGGATCCGATGACACGATCATGTAGGCCTCCTGCAGCCCGCCCATGTCTATGACCGCCACATCTTCGCCCACGGCCGGGCCTACGATGACCCTTTCGGACTGAGGGGGCAGCCGGTCCAAGACGCATTTCCTCAGGGAGTCCGGGTCAACCTTACCGAAAGGCATGTTCTGGGTCATGGTGCTCTGCTCAAATTTTTATGAGCCCTCTCTTAAAGGAAAGCGATCACATGGCGGCCAGGCGGCTGGCGGGCGGCGCCAGCAACATAGAGGCGCTCACCAAGTTTGTGTCCGCGCTGGCGTCCGAGGACGCCAAGGCCACGGACGCCGCACTTGAGGCCATCCAGCTCAAGGACACCGACTTCGGTCGAGGCTACATGAAAGCCCTCGCTGGCATGAGGATCTCGCTCTTTGAGAAGAACGTTGATTCCCTCATCTTCAGAATCCTGAAGGGAAGCCTGCCCGGGAAACAGAAGAGGGAGATAATGAACGAGTTCAGGAGGAGGAGGAACGCACCATTCGTCAAGGAGTACGAGAAAGGCTTCCATGCCGCCTGGAAGGACGTCCTCAGGATACTTGAACCCAAAGAGAAGTCTGACTAGGCTGGTGCGTTGGTAAGGGAGAAGACGATCTCAAAGCCGACGACACGGATGGTCCGTTACCCGGAATCCCACTGGGCGCTTCTCAGGGAGAAGAGGGAAACCGCCAAGCCGTTGCTGAGAAGGCTTGTCAATCACCAACCCGTTGTGCACGGGAGCATCGCCAGGGGCGACGTCCACAGCAAGAGCGACGTGGACGTGGTCCTGGTCCAACCGACGCCGTCGTACGCTGTGGAGATCGCGCTCGGAGACCTGCCGATCCTCAGGAGGGAGATAGTCCAGGCCACCCCGTGGCACCTCATCAAGGGCCATATCTACTTGGAGGACGACGTGTCCGTCACATTCCCACTTGTCAAGCCGACGCCGCTGGAGGAACAGTTCTACGCTTTCGGGGGGGCCCTTGACGTCGACAAGATCGAGAGGAACCTGCGAACCCCGGGGATAGATAAACGGCTGATGCTCATAGAGCCGGTGACGGATGGCCACGTGGAAACCAGCATCATAGGCCAGGAGGCAGCAGCAGCGAGGAAGGTCGGGGTCGGACTTGACATAGTCAGGGAGAGGATCGAAGTGCTCTCCAGGCGCGACTCGGTCGGACGGACAGGTGTCTATCTGAAGAGAGTGCTCCTGACCGGGGAATCCTTCGAGGATGTACTGAGGCGTCTTGCGGCTACCGACCCGAACGTGAAGAGGAGGATCTCCGCCTAGCCCAGCTGGCGCACCTTCTCGGCGATTGTGTCTCCCATCTGGGAGGTGGTGGCAGCCTCGCCCGGCTTCCTTCCGCAGATGTCGTAGGTCCTGACCTTGCCCTCCTTGAGAACCTCCATGACCGCTTTCTCGATCAGGCCCGCAGCCTCGGTTTCCTGGAACGCTTCCTCGAGCATTAGCTTGCCCGCCAGGATCGTCGCGATCGGATTGGCAACCTTCTTCCCTGCGTGGCGCGGGGCCGACCCGTGGATGGGCTCGAACATCGACTTGCCGCCAGGACTGATGTTGCCCCCCGGCATCATCCCGAGGCTGCCCGACAGCGGCGCGACCAGGTCTGAGACTATGTCCCCGAACATGTTCTCCGTGACGACGACCTGGTACCAGGAGGGATTTCTGATCACCCACTGCGTGAAGGCATCCACGTAGGCGTGGTCGGTATCGATCCCGGGGTACTCCGCCGCGATCTTCTGGAAGATGGATCGCCAGAACTGGCTGCACACAAGGACGTTTGCCTTGTCCACGTTCGTGACCTTGGTTCTCCCCTTCTTCTTGGCTAGCTCGAAGGCGTACCTGACCACCCTCTCAACGCCCTTCCTGGTGTAGACCATCAGGTTCGTCGCGACATCCCCTCCCTCCGGCGTTTCGCCGCGAAGGATGCCGCCCTGCCTGCAGTAGAGTCCCTCGGTGTTCTCCCGCACGATCATGATGTCAACGCCCTTGGCCGCGATTTCCGGCTTCAACGGAATGTACTGCTCCAAGCCGGGGTAGAGCCTGGTCGGGCGCAGGTTCACGTACTGGTCGTAGCTGAACCTGATCTGGAAGATGGCCTGCTCGGCGATCCCAGGCTCCAGCCTCTGGGGCTCAAGTCCAACGGCCCCGAAGTATATTGCATCGGACTCATCCAGCACGTCCCTTGATGAATCCGGAATGACCTTCCCTGTCTTCAGATAGGTCTCACCGCCCACGTCGGCATCCATGAAGTCAACCTCAAGGCCGCACACATCCGAAGCTGCGCGGAGGACCTTGAGTCCTTCCTCGATGACCTCCGGCCCTATGCCATCGCCTCTCACCACAGCAACCTTGTACAACCGATCACCGTCCCAACCGTTTCCTCGTATGCTCCAGCAGACCTCCATCGCCTAGGATCTCGAGAAGGAACCCCGGCATGGGCGCGAAGCGGTAGGTCTCTTGCCGGGCAAGGTTGTTGATCACGCCCTTCTCCATCAGGATCTCCAGCTCGTCGCCATCCTCCGTCGGGCCTGAGTCCCGGCTGACGAGGGCCGGGAGGCCGATGTTGATCGAGTTCCGGTAGAATATCCGGGCGAAGCTCGAAGCAACGACGGCTGATATCCCGCAGGACCTGATGGCAATGGGGGCATGCTCCCTACTTGACCCGCAGCCGAAGTTGGATCCCGCCACGATGATGTCTCCCCGCCTGACTCTTGAGCTGAAACTGGGGTCGATGCCCTCCATGGCGTGCTTTCCCAGGATGAGAGGGTCATAGGTATTGAGATAGGCGGCGGGTATTATGACGTCGGTGTTCACATTGTCACCGAATATGTGCGCCCTACCTATCATCGTATCGTCCTCGGATCGGTTATGTGCCCGGTAATCGCGCTGGCGGCCACGGTGGCCGGGGAGGCAAGGTAGACCTCCGACTTGGTGCTCCCCATCCTGCCGACGAAGTTCCTGTTCGTCGAGCTCACGCATTTCTCACCGTCGGCCAGGACCCCCACATGCCCTCCGAGGCATGGCCCGCATGTCGGGCAGGAGACGCATGCCCCCGCGTCAAGAAATGTGGACAGATACCCTCTCTCCATCGCCTCCCGGTAGATCCCCCAAGTCGCGGGGATCACGATCATGCGTACGTGTGGGTGGATCTTCTCGCCCTTCAGCAGCTCCGCCGCAATGGAAAGGTCCTCGAGCTTGCCGTTAGTGCAGGAACCCAGGAAGGCCTGGTCGATCTCCACATGTGATGCCTCAGCCGCCGGCACGCAGTTGGAGGGAAGCGGGGGAAGGGCCACAAGGGGCTCGATGGCAGCGGCGTCGAACTCAAACCTCGCAGCGTATCGGCAGTCCTCATCGCTACACAGATTCTCAACATCGATCATCTCCGCCGTTCTGTCAGCCACGTAGCGGTGGGTCAGTTCGTCCGGTTCGACGATGCCGCACTTGGCCCCCGCCTCTATGGCCATGTTGCACATCGTGGCCCTGCTGTCGAGGCTCATCGCCTCCACCGTTGAACCCGAGAACTCCATCGCCATGTAGGATGCGCCCTCAACGCCGATCCTCTTTGTCACGGTCAGTATCACGTCCTTGCTCGTGACGTACTTGCCCAGCCGACCTTCAATGCGATGCAGCTGGGACTCCGGGACCCGGAACCAGCACTTTCCCGTGGCCATTGCCACTGCGGCCTCGGTGGACCCTATCCCGGTCGCAAACGCTCCCCAAGCGCCATAGGTGCAGGTGTGGGAATCGGCCCCCACGATGACCATTCCGGGTTTGACGAGGCCTGACTCGGGGAGGAGCACATGCTCGATGCCGCAGCGGCCGATCTCCCAGAAGCCCTTGATGCCCATCTCCCGCGCGAACTTTCTGAGCATTGTGCACTGGGCAGCGGACATGACATCCTTGTTGGGGGCATAGTGGTCCATGACCAGCGCGATCTTGGAGGGATCGAAGACGCGTTCAACGCCGATCTTCCTGAACTGGTCGATAGCCAGGGGACCGGTCACGTCGTTGACGAGGACGAGGTCGAGCCGTGACTCCACGATCATGCCCGGGCCGACCCTCTTGGTATCGGACGACCAGCCCAGCAGCTTCTCGACCATGGTCATCCCGTCCCGTTCGAAGACGCGCCGGTCCAAGACGCTCGCCGAGGCCAGTTTCCCAGCCCCTCATTAAATTCTTTTCGGATTTTTGAAACCGTTGTAACGGTTACAAAAGCATTATCTTTCCCCGCCCCAAAGCCTCAAACATGCTTGACGTCAGACTCCTAATGGACCTCGGCCTGACCCCCAAGGAAGCTGAGATAGTGGTCCACATGGCCAACGCGCTCAAGGCCGCGAGGAGGGGATACTTTGAGGCGCCTGCGCTAGCCAAGGAGGTCGGCATCCCTAGGGAGAAGATCTACACCTACCTGAAGGGGCTGGAGGAAAGGGGAGTCCTCGAGGCGACGGGGGGCCGACCAAAGACAGTTTCCCTGCGACCGATCGACGAGGTCCTTGATCGGCTCGAGAAGGGGCAACGTGAACGGCTAGAGGTATCCCTGTCCCAATTGTCCACCAAGGTGCAGGACGCAAAGAAGGCCGAGTATGCCTCGCTGCTTCCCAGGATCAGCG
>Ga0172364_10001226_pt1 | contig 19511 bp, 19 predicted proteins | sample LakKivSesite10cm_FD_114545 | JGI IMG/M metagenome (GOLD analysis project Ga0172364, IMG submission 114545) | Sediment microbial communities from Lake Kivu, Rwanda - Sediment site 10cm | ecosystem: Environmental > Aquatic > Freshwater > Lake > Sediment | place: Rwanda: Western Province, Lake... | reverse complement strand
GCAAATAGTAGTAGAGTGTTTAAAAAAGGAAGAGGTAAGAGTAATATTTGGCATCCCAGGCGGGGCAATAATGCCTTTATATGATGTACTCTATAGTGAAACTTCTATAAAACACATACTTACCAGGCATGAACAAGGAGCAGCTCATGCTGCTGATGGATATGCCCGGGCTACTGGTAATGTAGGGGTCTGTATAGCTACTTCTGGACCAGGAGCTACTAATTTAGTAACCGGTCTGGCCAATGCCTACCTTGATTCTATTCCCTTAGTAGCCTTTACTGGCCAAGTTTCAACTAATTTAATCGGGACTGATGCATTTCAGGAAGTGGATATCAATGGTATTACTTTACCCATCACCAAAAATAATTATGTGGTAAGAGAGGTAAGAGATTTAGCCAGTATTATACAGGAAGCTTTTTATATTGCCCGTACTGGAAGGCCAGGTCCAGTATTAATAGATTTACCTAAGGATGTCCAATTAGCGCAAACTGAATTTAAATACCCTGAAAAGGTTAACCTGAATAGGTATAAGCCAACTTTTAGTGGACATATTCAACAGATTAAAGCAGCAGCACAAGAAATAAGCAAGGCAAAGAAACCAGTTATTTATGCCGGAGGAGGAGTGATTTCCTCTAATGCCTCTTCAGAATTGAGAGATTTAGCTTTCCAAGCGAATATCCCGGTAACTACAACCTTAATGGGATTAGGCACTTTCCCTGAGACTCATCCCCTCTCTTTGGGAATGTTGGGTATGCATGGTACTACCTATGCGAATTATGCTATTAGTGCTGCGGATCTAATTATTGCTTTAGGAGTAAGATTTGATGATCGAGTTACTGGAAAATTGTCCGAGTTTGGTTCACAAGCTAAAATAATTCATATAGATATTGATCCAGCAGAGGTGGGGAAAAATATCTTGGTAGATATTCCCATTGTAGGGGATGTTAAAAATATATTAAAAAAATTAAATGAGCATGTTAATGAAAAGAGGGAAACAGAATGGCTAAAAATAATAGCAGATTGGAAAAGTAAATATCCGTTAAAATATAAGAGTAATGGGGAATTAAAACCACAGTATATCATAGAAAAAATTTATGAAATTACCAAAGGTGAAGCAATAATTGTTACTGATGTAGGTCAGCACCAAATGTGGGCTGCTCAGTATTACCAATATACCCAGCCTCGAACTTTTATTTCATCTGGAGGCTTGGGAACCATGGGATATGGATTGCCTGCAGCTATTGGAACTAAAATAGGTTGTCCGGATAAAACCGTAATATGCATCTCTGGAGATGGTAGTTTCCAAATGAATATACAGGAATTAGCTACAGCTATAAATAACAATCTGGCTATCATTGTAGTTATAATGAATAACGGTTACTTGGGGATGGTCAGACAGTGGCAAGAATTGTTTTTTGATAGGAGATATGCTGCTACTTCCTTAGCTGGTAGTCCGGATTTTGCGAAATTAACAGAAGTTTATGGAGGAATCGGAATAAGAGTGACGAAAAAGGAAGACTTTTACCCAGCTTTAAAAAAAGCACTCTCTCTTAATACTTTTGTTTTAATTGATTGTCTTATTCCCCAGGAAGAGAATGTCTTACCTATGGTCGCCCCCGGTGCAGCCATAACTAAAATGATGGGAGTTGATTGATGATGAGACATACTATAGCAGTTTTAGTAAAAGATCATCCTGGCGTATTAGCAAGAGTGGCTAGTTTGTTTACCCGACGTGGTTTTAATATCGAGAGTTTAGCAGTTGGACACACTGAAGAAAAAAATATTTCCAGAATGACCATTGTCGTGGAAGGGGATGAGCGGGCTTTAGAGCAAATAACCAAACAGCTTAATAAATTGATTGATGTTATCAGGGTTAGAGATGTTTCCCCTTATAATTCAGTAGAAAGGGAATTGGCATTAATTAAAGTGAATACTACTTCCTTACCCATACGTTCAGAGATAATGCAAATAGTAGATATTTTTAGGGCTAAAGTAGTTGATGTAGATAGTCAAATTATGACAATGGAAACAACAGGTACAGAGGATAAAGTTAATGCTTTTATAGAATTATTGCGACCATTTGGATTAAAGGAAATAGTCCGCACAGGGAAAATTGCCCTTTCCAGAGGGACGATACTCAGTCAAACGTTAAAAGGGGTTGATACTAAAAACTAACCATTGATATTCTCGTTTAACTCAGACTAAATAGTTTCAAAAAAGTAAGGGAGGTTTTATAAATGGCTAAGATTTATTATGACAAGGATGTGAAAAAAGAATATTTAAAGGGAAAGACTGTAGCGGTAATTGGTTATGGTAGTCAAGGACGAGGGCAAGCCCTTAATTTACATGATAGTGGAATTAGAGTAGTGATAGGATTACGTGAAGGCAGTAAATCAAAAGAATTAGTGAGAAAAGATGGTTTGGTGGCAATGAGCATCCCTGAGGCGGTTAAGGTAGCTGATCTAATACAGATATTAATTCCTGATGAAGTGCAAGGGAAGGTTTATTATCAGGAAGGAATAGAAAAAAACTTACAAGAAGGTAATATTTTAATGTTTTCTCATGGATTTAATATCCATTTTGGTCAGATTGTTCCGCCCAAGAATGTGGATGTGATTATGATTGCCCCTAAAGGTCCTGGTCGTTTAGTAAGGGATATGTATACCCAGGGGAAAGGCGTTCCTAATTTACTGGCTGTATTTCAAGATTATTCTGGAAAGGCAAAAGAAATTGCTTTAAATTACTCTTGGGCAATCGGTGGAACTCGTGCTGGAACAATTGAGACTACTTTTAAAGAAGAGACCGAAACTGATTTATTTGGAGAACAGGTAGTGCTTTGTGGAGGAGTAACCTCTTTGATTCAAGCGGGATTTAATACTTTAGTAAAAGCGGGATATCAACCTGAGATTGCCTATTTCGAATGTCTCCATGAGTTGAAGCTTATAGTTGATTTAATTTATCAAGGTGGGATTACTTATATGCGAGATTGTGTTAGTAATACTGCAGAGTATGGAGATTTAAAGTCTGGTAAGAGAATTATAACTGAAGAAACTAAAAGAGAAATGGAGAGAGTGTTAGCTGAGATCCAGAGTGGAGAATTTGCAAAAGATTGGCTCATTGAGAATCAAATAGGTAAACCCTACTTTAATGCAATGCGCAATAAAGAAGCCAATTTTCTTATTGAAAAAATAGGGAAAGAACTGCGCAGTATGATGCCATGGATAGAAAAATAATTTCGTATCTCGTATCTAGCATCTCGTATCTCGTGAAGAAAAGAAACATATGTAGGTAATAATTGTAGCTTATAGGAGATAATGTATATAGCTGTTTAATTACTTAATTACCTAATTGGTTAATTGGTAAATTGGAGAATTGGAGAATTGGTCAATTGGCAAATTGGTGAAATAATAAGCGAGGTGAAAAACTTGAAAAAGAAAGTTTCTTTTCAGGGGGAGAGGGGGGCCTTTAGTGAAATTGCAGCCCTTAAATTTTTTGGGTCTTCCATAGATGTCTTGCCTTGTAAAAGCTTTAAGGAAGTATTTCAAAAGGTAAATAATAAAGAAGCAACCCATGGTATTTTACCCATAGAAAATTCTCATACTGGAGGCATTAATGAAGTTCACGACCTTTTATTAAGTGAAGAATTATTTGCTGTTGGAGAGGTAAAGCTAAAGGTTGAACATTGTTTAATAGTTAAAGAAAGGGTCAATTTTGAGCTAATTGAAAAAGTCTACTCTCACCCTCAGGCTTTAGCTCAGTGTGAAGAATTTTTATCAAAAAATTTACCTTATTGTCAGGTAATCCCGGTGTACGATACGGCAGGAAGTGTCAAGATAATTAAAGATTTAAAGAGAAATAATGTTGCCGCAATTGCTAGTAATTGGGCAGCAGAGCTTTATGGTTTAAAAATTCTAAGTTCAGGGATTCAGGATAATAAATATAATTATACTCGTTTTTTAGTGTTATCACCTGAGATATCTGCTGAAGCTAAAAATAATAAGACTTCGATTATTTTTGCAGTAGTAAGTAAACCAGGAGCTCTTTACAAATGTCTTAAAGAATTTGCTATCAGAAATATTAATTTAAGTCGATTGGAATCACGTCCTAGTAAACAGAAACCTTGGGAATATGTTTTTTATACCGATTTCGACAAGGGGCTATTTGAGCAAAGCGCCCAGGAGGCTTTAAATGCTTTAAAGAATTGCACTACTTTTGTTAAGATAATTGGAACTTATTATTCTAAAGTAGAGTAATAAGTTTTAAAGAGTTTATATAAAATAAATTTTGTTATACTTCTCCCCTCTTTCTTTTAAGATTAGGGAAGATTATTTATTTTAAAAATTCGTAAATTAAAAGGAGGGAGCTCAATGGAAAATAAAATTATAATCTTTGATACTACACTTCGAGATGGAGAGCAATGTCCAGGGGCATCACTTAATACTTATGAAAAATTAGAAGTAGCTAAGCAATTAGAAAATCTAAATGTAGATATAATTGAAGCTGGTTTCCCTATTGCTTCACCGGGTGATTTTGAAGGGGTAAAGCTAGTAGCACAAACTATTAAGGGGTGCACCATTGCTGGTTTGGCTCGAGCAGTAAAGAAAGATATTGAACAAGCTTGGGAAGCGGTTAAATATTCTGAAAGCCCACGAATACATACCTTTATTGCTACTTCTCCAATTCATATGAAGTATAAGCTACAGATTTCACCCGAACAGGTCTTAGAACAAGCGATAGAGGCGGTAAGATATGCGCGCAAACTCTGCCCAGAAGTGGAATTTTCTGCAGAAGATGCCAGCAGGAGTGAGAAAAAATTTCTTTACAGGATTTTTGAAGAGGTAATAAAGGCAGGTGCCATAGTAATAAACATACCTGATACAGTAGGATATGCCCAACCAGAGGAATTTGGTAAGTTAATAAGAGAGATTAGGGAAAATGTCCCTAATATTGAAAAGGTGATTATTAGCGTCCATTGTCACAATGATTTAGGATTGGCGGTGGCTAATTCTTTAGAGGCTATAAAAAATGGGGCTGTTCAGGTAGAGTGTACTATAAATGGAATTGGAGAAAGAGCAGGTAATGCCTCTTTGGAAGAAATTGTGATGGCTCTTAAAACCAGAAATGATATTTATGGTAAAGTTACCCAGATTAATTCTACTCAGATATACCCAGTTAGCAGATTAGTTAGCAAATTAACTGGTTTTGTAATTCAGCCCAATAAAGCTATAGTAGGTAAAAATGCCTTTGCTCATGAAGCTGGCATTCATCAGGCAGGGATATTGAAAGAGCGTACTACTTATGAAATTATGACTCCTCAATCAGTCGGTTTAGAAGGGAGTGATCTAGTTCTGGGAAAACATTCAGGTCGACACGCCCTTCTGAAAAAATTAGAAGAGATGGGCTATATTTTAGAGAAAGAAAAATTAAATGAAGTATTTGAAAGGTTTAAGAAATTGGCAGATAAAAAGAAGGAAATATTTATTGAAGATTTAGAGGCTATTGTTTCTGAAGAAATAGGCAGCCAGGTTCCGGAAGTCTTTACGCTGGATTATTTTCAAGTTAATACTGGTAATCGTGCTTTGCCTACCGCGACGGTGAGATTATTATATCAGGATAAATATATAGAAGATGCAGCTTGTGGAGATGGTCCAGTAGATGCATCTTTTAAGGCGATAGACCGGATTACTAAGTTTAAAATTAAACTAATAGATTACAATGTACGGGCTGTGACTAGAGGGAAAGATGCTCAAGCTGAAGTTTCAGTGAAAGTTAGGGATGAACAAAATAATATCTATGTAGGAAGAAGTGTAAGTACTGATACTTTAGAAGCTACAATAAAGGCTTATCTTAAGGTAGTAAATCGAATAGCCTTTAATTCAATGTGAACTATTCATTGTTAGTTGGTTAGCTGGTTAAAAAAATGCAAGAGAGAGAAAAATAGAGGCGTATTGCATACGCGTATAGTGAATAGCAAAGAAGAAAGAAAAATAAGTGAAGAATAAGATCATATCGAGAAATGTATATGATGTAGGGGCTTGATTTATCAAGCCCGCAAAACTCGGGTCGGATAAATCCGACCTCTACGCCAGATTCAGGACTCGCCATGACATAAAACTTAATAAACAGAAATCTGAAAACCGTAAACCGACGACTTGTAGTTAATACTAACGGCTATTCACTACTCACACTAATGACTAATTTAAAAAGAGGGGATCAAAGATGGTTAAGAAGTTAGAGATAATGGATACTACTTTGCGAGATGGAGAACAGATGAGGGGTGTAAGTTACTCTCCCCAAGAGAAATTAGCTATTGCCAAGATTTTACTGGAAGAGGTGAAGGTAGATAGAATTGAAATTGCCAGTGCAAAAGTAAGCAAAGGAGAGGAACAATCTGTAGCTAAGATAATTGAGTGGGCTAAAAAGGCTAATTGTATGGAGCGGATAGAGATTTTGGGGTTTGTAGATAAGACAGAATCGGTCGATTGGATCGGTAATTTTGGCGCAAAAGTAATGAATCTTCTTACCAAAGGCTCAATAAATCACTTGACCAAACAATTAAGGAAGACCAAAGAACAGCATGTTCAAGATATAAAAGAAACTATTGGTTATGCTCATAAAAAAGGGATTACTTGTAATATTTATTTTGAGGATTGGTCCAATGGAATGATTTATTCTCGAGACTATGTCTATTATCTTTTAGATAACCTTCGGGGAGAACCAATACAACGATTTATGTTACCTGATACACTTGGAATCCTTTATTCTTTTCAAGTTTATAAATTTATTAAAGAGATTTTAGCAAGATATTCTGATCTTCATTTCGATTTTCATGCTCATAATGATTATGGATTAGCTACGGCAAATACCTTGATAGCAGTAGAAGCAGGGGTAAAGGGAGTGCATTGTACAGTTAATGGTATGGGTGAACGTGCTGGGAATACTCCTTTAGAAGAAGTGGTGATTGGACTTCATGATTTTTTTAAAATTAAAACAGGAATTGACGAAAAACAGTTATTTCACCTTAGTAAAACAGTTGAAGTCTTTTCTGGACAGCGAATAGCTTTTAACAAACCGGTATGTGGTTCTAATGTCTTTACCCAGACTGCTGGAATACATGCGGATGGGGATAGAAAGGGGGATCTTTATGCTAGTCTACTTTTGCCTGAACGATTTAACCGTAAAAGGCAATATTCTTTAGGTAAATTAAGTGGAAAATCTAATTTGGAATATAATTTGGAGGAAATTGGTATTAATCTTACTAATGAACAAAAAAAGCGTGTGTTAGAGAGAGTTATTGAGCTTGGTGATAGAAAGGAAGTCATTACCGCAGAAGATTTACCTTATATTATTTCAGATGTCCTGGAAACACCTCAAGAAAAGACCTTTAAATTGAGATTATGCAATATAGTGACTAGTATGGAATTAAAACCTACTGCGGTAGTTAAATTGCTATACCAAGATAAGGTAAAGAGTAAAGAGGTGCAATTAGAAGAGAGTGCCCAAGGGGATGGGGGATACGATGCATTTATGAATGCTATTAGAAAAATTGCTAAGAAGATAGATTATCCCTTGCCAACTCTTTTGGATTATACTGTTACTATACCTCCGGGAGGAAGGACAGATGCCTTAGTGCAATGTACAATTACCTGGGAATGGCAAAATCATAAGACCTTTATTACTAAAGGAGTTAATCCCGATCAAGTTTTAGCTGCTATAGAAGCAACCGAAAAGATGTTAAATATAATTGCCCTACAGATAGAAAAAGAGTAGAGGGCGAAGTGGGAGAGTTATTTTATGACCATACAAAGAACTTATGAAGAAATTAATGTTAAAATTAAAAATGGTGAAGCAGTGGTAGTTACCGCAGAAGAAGTTATATCTTTAGTGGAAGAAAAAGGACTTGAAAGGGCTGCAGAAGAAATAGATGTTGTTACTACTGGTACCTTTGGGCCAATGTGCTCTTCAGGGGTAATAATTAATTTTGGGCATAGTGATCCCCCTATCCGAATGCAAAAAGTTTGGTTAAATGAGGTGGAAGCTTATGGGGGGTTGGCGGCAGTCGATGTTTATTTGGGGGCTACTCAACTTTCTGAGAGTCAAGGGATGGAATATGGAGGAGCTCATGTAATTGAAGATTTAATTTTGGGTAAAAAGATTAAACTGAGAGCGATATCTTGCGGTACGGATTGTTATCCTCGTCGGGAAATAGAGACTTATATAACCAAGGAAAGTATAAATCAGGCAATTTTATTTAATCCCCGAAATTGTTATCAAAACTATAATGTAGCAGTAAATACTTCTAAAAGGAAGATATACACTTATATGGGGATATTGCTTCCTGATATGGGGAATGCAAATTATTGTACTAGTGGTCAATTGAGCCCTCTGCTTAATGACCCTAAATTTATAACCATTGGCCTAGGCACTCGTATCTTTCTGGGTGGAACACAAGGTTATATAGCTTGGGAGGGTACCCAATTTTCCCCTCAAGAGATAAAAGATGACACTGGTCGGTTAATTTATAAAGGGGGAACCTTAGCAGTCATTGGAAATTTAAAAGAGATGAGTATAGATTATATTCGTGCGGCAATTTTTAAAGGTTATGGGGTGAGTTTGATAATAGGGATAGGTATCCCTATTCCTATCTTAAATAGTGAGGTAATGAAATATGTAACGGTAAAAGATGAGGATATCTATACTGAGATAATTGACTATAGTTATCCTCATCGGGAGAGACCTTCTTTGGGATGGGTAAATTATAAGCAATTAAGGGAGGGGAATATTACTATTCGGGGGCAAAATGTTCCTACCTCTCCCCTTTCCAGTTATGCTAAAGCTCGAGAAATTGCCCAAAAATTAAAAGAAGAGATATTACAAGGGAAATTTTTATTACAAGAGCCTATCCAAAAATTTCCCCAGGACAACAAATTCGAGTCCTTATTGGAAATTCGATAGAAATAATTAAATAATAAAGATTATAATAGGGTTTATTTGGTAGCAAAAATTTCTAAAATATAAAGTAAGGGATATGATTTAAATGTTAAGAAAGAAAGTAATTCTAACTTTTCCGCCTAAAATTGTAGAAGAACCTGTAACTTATCAACTAATAAGAGAGTTTGGACTATGGATAAACATTTTAAGAGCAAAAATTGAACCTAGTACCGGTGGGAAATTAGTATTAGAAATTAAAGGTGAGGAAAGTCAGGTTGAAAAAGGGTTAAAATTTGTAAGAGAAATAGGAGTGGGGGTAGATTTTTTAGAACAGGAAGTAATGTGGAACAAAGATAGATGCGTTGATTGCGGGGTTTGCATTTCTATCTGTCCAACCGAGGCATTATCTTTAGATAAGAAGACTTTTAAATTACAATTTAACTATGAAGAATGTGTGGTCTGTGGTTATTGTGTGGAGGCCTGTCCTTTACAGGCAATCAAAGTTACTTTTTAAAAAGGATTAGCGGAATTGAGAAGAAAAACAATGATTTATCCAGAGGTTAATGAAATAGAATATATAGTAAGGAATTACCGAGATTTGATTAAGGGAAGAGATTTGGTCTCTTTTCAAGTAAAAGAAGTAGAAAGTGACCTATATATCAGGGCAAATCAAGAATTGACTTCCTATGCCCGACCAGCGCTTTTAAACTTTAGAGCACAGATAGAGAATTATATTGATAGTCATCCTTTATTTAAAAGTACTCTTTTACCCTATCTACCAGATGATAAGGCGCCTGAAATAATCAACTCTATGATAAAAGCAGCGAGCTTGTGTGGAGTTGGACCTATGGCTGCAGTGGCAGGGGCAATAGCTGAATTTGTGGGAAAGGAACTTTTAAATTATACTCCCGAAGTAATTGTAGAAAATGGCGGAGATATTTTTATTAAGAGCGATAAAGCAAGAAGAGTGAGTATCTTTGCTGGAAGGTCTCCTCTTAGTCAGAAAATTATTTTAGAGATAGAAACACCAAAAAATTATGTAGGAGTTTGCACCTCATCCGGGACCGTAGGCCCTTCTTTAAGCTTTGGGAAAGCAGATGCGGTTACGGTAATTTCAAATTCTGTTTTGCTTGCTGATGCAGCTGCTACGGCAGTAGGCAATATAATAAAAACTAAAGAAGATATAGAACAAGGCTTAATTTATGCCCAAAAGATAAAGAGTATAAAGGGTGTAGTAATAATAAAAGAGGATAAAATGGGCCTCTGGGGAGATGTCAATTTTACGGTGGTGAAGTAGAAAAAAATGATAAACAAACCCTTTATGCATTTTTTTAACTTAAGATGAGATTTTGTGGGCTGGAATGCTGATGTGGGCTGGGATGTAGGTCGCATAGACTGGGTAACTGCTGGGTTGAGAATTGGTAAATTGGTTAATTAAAAAATTAAATATTTTTTATGAGCAGGGGAGATATAAAATGCTTATTAATAAGAAAGTTGCTATAATTGGAGTGGGAAAGATGGGAGAAATCCTGCTTGATAGTATGATTAAAAATAACTTAGTAAAGAGAGAAAATTTAAGTGGAAGTACTGCCCGAGAAGAACATGCAAAAGAGATAAATAAAAAATATGGTATCAGGACTTATCTTAATAATATGGAGATGATTTTTAAAAAAGATATAATTATTCTGGCTATTAAGCCCCAGATGATGAAGAAAGTGATTTCTGATATTAAAGAGGTGGTCACAGAAAAACAATTAATAATATCTATTGCCGCAGCTACCAGTACTCAATTTATAGAGGATTGTTTAGGAAAGAATATTCCGGTAATCAGGGCTATGCCCAATACCCCTGCCTTAATTAATGAAGGTATGACGGTTCTTTGTCCGGGAAGATATGTTGATAAAAATCATATTCAAATGTCTATGGGCATCTTTGGAGCAATAGGGTTAGTAGAGGTTATTTACCGAGAAGAATTAATGGATGTAGTTACTGCCTTATCAGGCAGTGGGCCAGCCTATACTTATATAATTATTGAGTCTCTAACTGAAGGAGGATTAAGAATGGGTCTACCTCGAGAGTTAGCTCAAAAATTAACTGCTCAATCCTTGTTAGGAGCTGCTAAAATGGTATTAAAAACAGGGATGCACCCGGCTTTATTAAAAGGTGATGTTACTACTCCGGCTGGAGTTACAGTAGATGGATTGATGGAATTAGAAGATGGGGGGATAAGAGTAACCCTTATTAAAGCTGTTAGTAGAGCTACAGAAAAATCTAAAGAACTTTCTAAATAAAAAAAGTATTAATTAGAGAGGCAGATAATTTATGGTAGATCTAAAGGAGTTGTCAGAGGCCCTATTTCGAGGGGATATTTCTAAGGTAAAGGAGATTACCCAGAGGGCTTTACAGGAGAAAGTAGAGCCTAAGGAGATTTTGGAGCAGGGCTTAATTAAAGGGATGGAGGTTGTCGGGGTAAAATTCAAAAACAATGAAATTTTTCTTCCCGAAGTATTATTAGCTTCTCAGGCGATGTATGGAGGGATGGAATTGCTTCAACCTGAATTGATAAAAAGTGGAGTAAAGGCTGTAGGCAAGGTGATAATTGGTACAGCAAAGGGTGACTTACACGATATTGGCAAAAATTTGGTGGCTATGATGTTAAAAGGAGGAGGATTCGAAGTTATAGATTTGGGGATAGATGTCTCTCCTGAAAAATATTTAAAAGCCCTACAAGAACATCAGCCGGATATCATAGCTATATCTGCTCTACTGACTACTACTATGAGCGGTATGGAGGAGGTAATAACTATTTTAAAAAGTACAGGTTTAAGAGATAAAGTTAAGGTAATGGTGGGAGGGGCGCCAGTTACTCAAGAATTTGCAAATGAAATTGGTGCAGAGGGATATGCCCCCAATGCTGCATCCGCGGTAGATAAAGCCAGGGAGTTGTTGAAAAATTTAAGGAGATAACAAAAAATGCTGATTATTGGAGAAAAAATAAATTCCAGCCGAAAAAATATCCAAGAGATGGTGGAAAGTAAAAACAAAGAGTTTATTCAAGAGTTAGCTCGAAAACAGGTTGAAGGTGGAGCCCAGATGCTGGATTTAAATATTGGGACCATTAGAAAGAATGAACCAGAAAATATGAAATGGCTGGTAAAAATAGTTCAGGAAGCAGTGGATGTCCCTTTGTGTGTCGATAGTCCTAACCCCGAGGCTATCAAGCAGGGGTTAGCAGTATATGATTGGAATAAGGGGAAAGCTTTAATTAATTCAGTAACAATAGAGAGAGAAAGACTGGAATTAATTTTACCTTTAGTTAAAAAATATCAATGTTCAGTAGTCGCCCTTACTATGGATGAACAGGGCATACCGCCGGACTCCAAAAAGAGATTTAAAATTGCTGAGGAGTTAATAAAAAAGCTTACCGGTGAAGGATTCCTCGCAGAAGATATATATATTGATCCTTTAACTTTACCGGTCAGTACTAATATTCACAATTCTAATATTGCTCTGAAAACTTTAAGAAGAATTAAGGATTCCTATCCTGAAGTCAAAACCATTATTGGATTAAGCAATATTTCCTATGGGTTGCCAGAAAGAAGTTTAATTAATCAAGCTTTTGTAGTTTTGGCAATGGCTTGCGGTCTTGAGGCGGCAATATTAGATTCCACGGATCAGAAGATAATGTCTTTAATTAAGGCAACTGAGCTTTTGTTGGGCAAAGATGAATTTTGCAAGCAATATCTTCAGGCTTTTCGAGAAGGAAGAATATAATAATTTTGACCAAGGTAAAGAGAGGCGGTAATATAGTTAATGAATTTGAGAGAGAAACTGGCGGCAAAAAAATTTGTAGTGACAGTAGAATTAGATCCCCCGAAAAATTTAAATTTAGATAAGATTTTAAGAGAGATAAATATTACCAATTTCAGAAAAGTGGTAGATGCAGTGAATGTTACCGATTGCCCTCTAGCTAAATTAAGGATGAGCCCTATCGCCCTTTCTCATATTATTCAGGAAAAGATAGGGTTAGAAGCAATCTTCCATATAACTTGCCGAGATAGAAATTTGTTAGGTTTACAGGCAGAACTTTTAGGTGCATCTGTTTTGGGGGTAAAGAATATTCTGGCTTTAACCGGAGATCCTCCTGAGATGGGGGACTATGTTAGAGCAACCGGCGTTTACGATGTAGATTCTATAGGATTAGTAAAGATGGTAAATAAATTAAATAGTGGATATGAATATAAAGGTGATGAGCTTAAGGATAAAACAGATTTTTTTACCGGTGTAGCAGTTAATCCCTCTGCTCAAGATTTAAAAAAAGAGATAATTCGATTTGAGGAAAAAGTATCTGCAGGAGCCAATTTTGCTCAAACCCAACCTATTTATGATCTAGATTTATTAGAGAGATTTTTAAAACGTACTGCTCATATCAATATTCCCAAAATTATTGGGATTATGCCCTTGAAGAGTTATAAGATGGTGGAATATTTAAATTATAATTTACCCGGGATTTTTATCCCTCCCAGAGTAAAGGAGAGGATGAAAGGGGAGGATATAGAAGAGGGGATAAAGATATCACGAGAACTTATTGCTAAGATACGTAAATTTAAAGAAGTAGCCGGAATTCATATATTCCCCTTACGAGATATGGATTTGGTCTGCCGTTTATTAAATTAAAAGAAGAAAGATATGAAGATAATAAAAGATATTAAATTAAATATAGATAAAGATGAAGTATTACGGTATCAAGGTTATAGCAGAAAAAAGGTTAAAAAACCTAATCAAAATATTTTAGGGATTACCGAAGAGGAAATTAATCGAGGTTATAGCATTTTTAAACCCCAAGGGATTTATTTCTTAATTAAAATTCAAAACATTATGCCAGAGGATGAGATTGATTTAGGAAACGGATTTACTTTTAAGTTTACTAAATCTATAATGGAGCAGTTAAAAGGGGCAAGTCATTTGCTTGTGGGAGTGGTTACTATAGGAGATTTATTAGAAAAGAAAGTTTCTGAGTTATTCTCTCAAGGAGAATACCCTCGGGCTTTAGCTTTGGATGCAGTAGGGACTGTGGCAGCTGAAGATTTTAGTAGAAAAGTTAGAAAATTGGCCCGTCAAGAAGTAATAGAACAGGGCTTTAAAACCAGCAGACATTTTTCTCCCGGTTATAGTGGTTGGGCGGTATCTCAGCAAAAAGTTATTTTCAAAAACATTCCTGCGGAAAATATCGGAGTAAAACTAACCAAAGGTTGTATGATGTTACCTCGAAAGTCGTTATCCTGGGTAATTGGGGTAGGTAAAGAGATAATTACCTTCTCTGGAGATGATAATAACTGTGATGAAAATTGTCAGTCTAAATATTGTAATTATAAAGTTTATAATACCAGGAGGAAATAATGGGAAAGACCATTGCTGAGAAGATACTTTCCGCCCACATAGATAAAGATGATTTTAAAATTGGAGATATAATTAATGTTCGAGTTGATTTTGCCTTTGCCAATGATATAACTGCTCCCATTGCTATAAAATATTTTAAAGAAAGTGGAGCAAAAGAGGTATTTGATAGGAAGAGAATAGGACTAATTCCTGATCATTTTGCCCCCAATAAAGATATCAAATCTGCCGAACAATGTAAATTATTAAAAGAATTTGCTCGAGAGTATGAGATAGAGAATTATTTTGAAATAGGAAAGATGGGAGTAGAACATGCTCTTTTACCAGAAAAGGGCTTGGTCCTTCCTGGAGATGTGGTAGTAGGTGCTGATTCTCATACTGATACCTCTGGAGCATTAGGTGCCTTTGCTATAGGGGTAGGCAGTACAGATTTAGCAGCTATTATGGCCCTTGGAGAAATTTGGCTTAAAGTCCCTCCAACCATTAAGTTTATCTATTCTGGGAAATTAAATAAATGGGTAAGTGGTAAAGATCTGATTCTTTATACTATTTCTAAAATTGGGGTAGATGGGGCCAATTATAAAGTAATGCAATTTAGCGGAGAAGTAGTCAAAAAACTTTCTATAGATAGTAGATTTACTATGTGTAATATGGCAATTGAAGCAGGGGCAAAGACCGGAATTATTGAACCGGATGAGATTACTTTGGGATATTTAAAAGGACGAGCCAAAAGACCTTATCAAATTTATAAAAGTGACCCCGATGCCTCTTATGAACAAATTATTGAGTTTAATGTTAGCAAAATTGAGCCCCAGGTTGCTTTTCCTCATTTACCTGAGAACGCTAAACCGATCAGTGAGGTTGGCTATATTAAAATTGATCAATCTATTATCGGTTCCTGTACCAATGGTAGAATAGAGGACTTGCGGATAGCCGCAGAGGTTTTAAAAGGTCGACATGTACATCCTGAGGTTAGGCTAATAATCATACCTGCTACCCAAGATATCTATTTACAATCTGTAAGAGAGGGGTTAGTTGATATCTTTATTACTGCTGGGGCAGCAGTAAGTACCTCTACTTGTGGACCTTGTTTGGGGGGTTATATGGGTATCTTAGCCAAAGGAGAAAGAGCCATTTCTACAACTAATAGAAATTTTGTAGGAAGAATGGGTCATCCTGAAAGTGAAGTGTATCTTACCAGTCCCGCCGTTGCTTCCGCCTCTGCTGTTGCAGGGAGAATAGTTAGTCCAGAGGAGGTAAAATAAAATGATTATCAAAGGAAAAGTTTGGAAATTTAGAGATAATATTGATACTGACGTAATAATTCCCGCACGTTATTTAAATACATCTGACCCTGAGGAATTAGCTCTGCACTGTATGGAAGATTATGACCCCCAATTTACTAAAAAAATGAGCAGAGGAGATATCATAGTGACAGGTAAGAATTTTGGTTGTGGAAGTTCCCGGGAGCATGCCCCTATTACTCTTAAAGGGGCTGGAGTATCCTGTGTTATTGCTAAATCTTTTGCCCGTATTTTTTTTAGAAATGCTATAAATATTGGACTTCCTATTTTTGAATCCGTAGATGCAGTAGATCAATGTTCGCAAGGGGATATATTAGAGGTAGATACGGTAAAGGGAGAAATAAAAAATCTGAGTAAAGACAAAGTTTATAAGACTAATCTTCTGCCTGAATTTATTCAAAAGATTATTGCAGTAGGTGGATTGAGAGAATATGTCAAAGAAGAAGTAAAGAGGAGGAATAGATAAGGTGTATAATATAGCTTTGATTCCTGGAGACGGGATAGGGCCAGAAATAATTAGAGAAGGTAAAAAGGTGATTGAGGCAGCATCTGGTAATTATGGATTAGAAATTAATTGGATTAAATATCCCTTTGGGGCTGAACACTACCTAAAAACAGGAGAGTTAATGCCCGATAGCGCCTTAAGAGAGATTCAAGATCTGGATGCTATATACTTTGGGGCTATCGGTGACCCCCGGGTGAAGCCAGGAATTTTAGAGAAGGAGATATTATTAAAGACCAGATTTTATTTTGATCAATATATTAATTTACGGCCTATTAGATTATACCAAGGAGTCCTCACTCCGTTAAAAAATAAAAAACCAGAGGATATTAATTTTTATGTAGTTAGAGAAAACACTGAGGATTTCTACGTAGGAATTGGAGGAAGATTTAAGGCGAGAGCAAATCAAGACCATTTAGAAGTTCTAAGAAAACTGTATAAAGCCAAAATCCAAGTAGATTTTAATTTAGAACAAGAAGAAGAGATAGCTTACCAGATTGGTTTAATCAGCAGACCCGGGGCTCAAAGGGTGATTAAATATGCCTTTGAATTGGCTCAGAAGAAGAATTTAAAAAGAGTGAGCTCAGTAGATAAAGCTAATGTATTAACCAATATCTATGGACTATGGAGAGATATTTTCGAAGAGGTGTCAACTCAATATCCTAATATTGAAACCGAATTTACTTTTGTAGATGCAATTACTATGTGGTTTGTAAGAAAACCTGAGTGGTTTAAAGTGGTAGTTGCTCCCAATATGTTCGGCGATATTATTACCGATTTGGGGGCAGTGATTCAAGGTGGTCTGGGCATTGCTGCTGGAGGGAATATTAACCCAGAGGGTATTTCTATGTTTGAACCAATACATGGTTCTGCTCCTAAGTATAAGGGTAAATCTATTGCTAATCCTACTGCTACTATATTGGCAGGGGCAATGATGTTGGACTTTCTGAGAGAAGTAGAAGTAGCGAAAGATATAGAGCATGCAGTAGAGGAAGTGTTAAGTGAAGGAAAAGTAAGAACTCAAGATTTAGGCGGAGATGCTCCTACTGAAAAATACGGAGATGAGATTGTTAAAAAGTTACAGAAGGCTTAGCAATATAGGTGATTTTGTAAAAATATTATATAAAAATTATTATCGGCAAAACCCGAAAAAAAAGAGCAACAAAAATGAAAGGCAAATGTTATTAATGATAAATAGAATTAATTATAGCCCCTGGCTAAACCCAGGTAAAAATGAGTAGAAAACGAGGAGGATATTTTGCTTACTGGCCCTTGTGGTTGTTATCCTGGCCTTTCCCGCCGCAGGGACGTGCAATGCAACAGCGGCGGTAAAACTGGGCAACGAGGTCTTACTGGAAAGCTATTACCCCCTTGTCGCCGGCAAGAAAGTGGGATTGGTTACCAATTAAACGGGTGTGGACAGCCGGGGATTAGTTTTATCGACATTCTAGCCGCCACCGAGGACACGAAAATGGTCGCCCTTTATGGTCCCGAGCATGGTATCGACGGGACTGCCAAAGCCGGGGCGTGGGTGGAGTCCTACATACACCCCCGGTTCGGCATCCCTGTTTACAGTCTCTACGGCAGCACCAGGATACCCACGCAGGCGATGTTGCAGGGGATCGACGTGCTCCTCTTCGATATCCAGGATATCGGCGCCCGTACTTACACCTATATGTACACCCTGCAGTACTGCCTGGTGGCGGTGGAGAAGTACAACAAACCGCTAATCATCCTAGATCGCCCCAACCCCTGGGAGGGATGATTGTGGAAGGACCTGTGCTGGAAGACCCTTATAAATCCTTTATGGGGGTGGACAACCTGCCCATGGCCCACGGCATGACCGCCGCGGAACTAGCCCGTTTCTTTAACCGCCATATCGGGGCTGCCCTGACCGTTGTTCCCATGGAAGGTTATCATCGGGCTATGGCCTTCCATGATACAGGCCTGCCTTTTGTGCAGACTTCCCCCAACATTCCCGATCTTACCTCCGCTTATGGCTACATGGCGACCGGGTTGGGAGAGGGGACGGGTGTTTTCCAGGCGGATGAATTCCGCTGGATTGGCAGGAAAGGTCTCGATGCCGTCCGCTATGCCGAACTGCTCAAACGGGGCGGGGCTGCCCGGGGTGTTCCTTGTCCCGGAAGTAAGGGGGACGGCGGGGGGTGTACGCCTGGAGATCCGCGATCTGTACCGCTTTAACCCGGCGAAGAGCGGCATTTATGCCCTAGCCTACGCCTTTATGCTGGGAGATTTCCGGGTTCCCAAGAGCACGTCAAAAAATGTTGTCATGTTCGATAAGATAATGGGGACCGACAAGATCGGCCGCTACCTGGAAGAAGGGCTTACACCGCAGCAGATCGAGGCCTACTACACCCCCGCGCTGCAGCGCTTTAAGCAGGAGCGGGAGCACTATCTTCTCCCCCAATACGGGCCGAGTATCAGCGTGATGATTAGTGAGGTTTCCCTCAGCGGCGATCTATGCCTCTTTATCGACGGGCAAGACTGACTCATAGTGTCGCTCTGGTTCGTGGAGAAGAATCTTAGGGGCGCAGGTACACTGGGAAGAGCAGGCGCGCCGGATCATTATTGATAGAGGAGGGGGGAACCCTTCGCTTTGTCGTCGGCAGCCCGGTTGTGCTCGTAAACGGGCAAGAAAAAAATAATAGGTTCTTTTTAAATTAGGAGGAAAATGGTAGATCGTTATTGCGGGTAAATATTTTGTAAACAAAGAGTGAGTGTCAGAAGAACCGTTGTACTTGTTCAATAAGTTGGTAACTTTTTCTAACTTTTCATATTTCAGGAGATTTTTCTTTTTACAAGGTTTATTTTTTATTTCTTTGACCATTTTCTTTTTATCTCCCAGGCTTTTAAAAATAAACCTATATTCCTCTCAGATTAATAATTTTCATTGAATTAAAAATAAGAAGATTTTGGAAATAGGGGAGCCTACATATTTTACTCATCAACATCTTTAATTGGTTTAATCGAAAAAGTTTTTTTTATCAGGAAAAAAAGAAGGATTTAGGGAAAATTTGTTGTATTATATAATTGAAAAGAGTTTGCCTGGTATTAAAACAAAAAGTTACAACTTGAGATTTCATCTTGGGTCACACCTAAGAATTAGAAAAATTAATGTTAGAAGATTAATAGCAAATAGCCGGGTTTGGTCTTAATATTTGACATAAGATTATGTTAAATAGATAGAGATAAGAAAAGATTTTTGTATGTCAAGTTATTTTCTTTTGATAGGGAGAGATAGTTAGCCACTTGTCGCCCGTTACAAATTATGGTAAAGTACATAAAAGCTACCATGAGGTTTTAATCTAGGGTGAATAAAGATGATATCAATTAATGCAAATTTCAAAGAAAAAAAT
>Ga0172364_10001225_pt1 | contig 19518 bp, 33 predicted proteins | sample LakKivSesite10cm_FD_114545 | JGI IMG/M metagenome (GOLD analysis project Ga0172364, IMG submission 114545) | Sediment microbial communities from Lake Kivu, Rwanda - Sediment site 10cm | ecosystem: Environmental > Aquatic > Freshwater > Lake > Sediment | place: Rwanda: Western Province, Lake... | reverse complement strand
GCGAAGTTCGAAGTGGACCTGATCATCCCCGTGGCGATGGAAGAGGGGATGCGCTTCGCCATCCGCGAGGGCGGCCACACCGTGGGCGCCGGCGTGGTCACGAAGATCCTCGAATAAGGACGCCGGGGCGGCGAGCGGCCCTGCGTGGAGACAGTCGAATGGCAGGTCAGAAAGTGAGAATCCGGATGGAAGCCTACGATCACGAGGTGCTCGACCAGAGCGCCCAATTGATCGTGGAGGCGGTGAAGAAGACAGGTGCCCGGATCCACGGGCCTGTGCCGCTGCCCACGGGGATCGAGCTCTACACGGTGCTGCGGTCGCCGCACGTGAACAAGAAGGCGCGCGAGCAGTTCGAGATCCGCACGCACAAGCGGCTGATCGACATCGAGGACCCCAACGCGCAGACGATGGACGCGCTGGGCAAGCTGGGGATGCCCGCAGGGGTGGACATCCGCATCAAGGCATGAGCCTCCGCACACGCAGGGAAACGACGAAGGTGGAGACAGCAAGGTGTTAACGCTTCCCGTATTCGACATGGCAGGCAACGAGGTGGGCACGTTCGAGGTGGACGAGAGCGTGCTCGGGGGGAAGGTGCGCCGGCGGCTGATGCACGATGCGATCGTGATGTACGAGGCCAACCAGCGGCAGGGCACGGCCAAGACCAAGGAGCGCAACGAAGTCAACGGGTCCACCAAGAAGCCCTACCGGCAGAAGGGAACCGGAAACGCCCGCGCCGGAAGCCGCAAGAGCCCCATCTGGCGCGGCGGCGGCATCGTCTTCGGCCCGCGGCCCAGAGACTACCACTACCAGATGCCGCACAAGGCCAAGCGGGCCGCCTTCAAGTCCGCCCTCCTCTCGAAGATCATCGACAAGCAAGCAATCCTCCTCGACCAGCTCAAGCTCGACAAGCCCAAGACCAAGCAGGTGGCGCAGTTGCTGCGCAACCTGAAGATCGAGCAGAGCTGCCTGCTGGCGATCGACCAGCACGACGAGAACATCTGGAAGTCGGCCCGCAACATAGCGCACGTGGTGACCAAGCCGGCGGCCGAAGTGAACGCCTACGACCTGCTGCGGCTGCGCCGCCTGGTGATGACCAGGACCGCGATGGAGGCCATCATCCAGTCGTTGAAGGCCGGCAATGGAGCCGAAAGGTAACGAGCCATGGCACGCGAACCACATCACATCGTCCTTCGGCCCGTGGTGACGGAGAAGGCATACGAGGCGCAATCGGACAACACCTACACCTTCGAGGTGGCGGCGCGCGCGAACAAGGCGGAGATCAAGGACGCCGTCGAGGCCCTCTTCGAGGTCAAGGTCGTAGACGTCCGCACGATGCACAAGCGCGGCAAGGTGCGCCGCAAACGCTGGAAAGCCGGCCGCACGCGCGCCTGGAAGAAAGCCATCGTGAAACTCTCGCCGGAACACACGCTGGAAATCATGTGACGAGCACCGGGAGGAGCCGGATAAATGGGTATCAGGAGTTACAAGCCGACGTCTCCGGGCAGGCGGTTCGGGTCCGTCTCGGACTTCTCCGAGATCACCAAGAAGCAGCCCGAGAAAAGCCTCACGGCCCCGCTGAAGAAGCACGGCGGCCGCAACCATCACGGGCACATCACCTGCTGGCACCGCGGCGGCGGCAACAAGCGGCAGTACAGGTTCATCGACTTCAAGCGGAACAAGGACAACATGGCCGCGAAGGTGGCGGCGATCGAATACGACCCGAACCGGTCGGCGCGGATCGCGCTCCTTGAGTATGAGGACGGCGAGAAGCGCTACATCATCGCCCCGCGCGGGCTGCAGGTGGGCGCCACGGTGCTCAGCGGCGAGAGCGTGCCGGCCGAGATCGGCAACTGCATGCCCCTCCAGAACATCCCGCCGGGGATGGAGATCCACAACATCGAGCTGAGGCCGGGCGACGGCGGCGTCATCATCCGCTCGGCGGGCACGGCGGCCTCCCTGACGGCAAAGGAAGGGCGGCACGCCCACGTGACCCTCCCGTCGGGCGAGGTCCGCAAGGTGCTGCTGAAGTGCCGCGCGACCATCGGCCAGGTGGGGAACATCGACAAGATGAGCGTGTCGATCGGGAAAGCCGGCCGGAAGCGGTGGATGGGCATCCGGCCGACGACGCGCGGCGTGGCGCAGAACCCGGTGGCGCACCCGATGGGCGGCGGCGAGGGCCGCAGCTCGGGCGGGCGGCACCCGTGCTCGCCGTGGGGCAAGCTGTCGAAGGGCGGCAAAACGCGCAGCCCGAGGGCGCTCAGCAACAAGTATATCATCCGCAAGCGGCACACGCGGCGCAAATAACGTGGAGTGGGACGAATGTCTCGTTCAATACGCAAAGGTCCCTACGTGGACGTCAAGCTGGTGAAGAAGGTGGTGCGGCAGAAGGAGGATGGGCGGCACGAGCCGATCAAGACGTGGTGCCGCGCATGCACCATCGTGCCGGAGTTCGTGGGCCAGACGTTCATGGTCCACAACGGAAACAAGTTCATCCGCACCTACGTGACGGAGAACATGGTGGGGCACCGGCTGGGCGAGTTTGCGCTGACGCGGACGTTCCGCAGCCACGCGGGCAGGAAATAACCGAGGCGAAGGATGAAGGCGAGAGCAGAACACAGGTTTGCACGGATATCGGCGCGAAAAGCCCGGCTGGTGGCCGGGCTGCTGCGCGGCCTGCCGGTGAACCAGGCGATGGACGTGCTGATGCTGACAAACAAGCGGGGGGCGTCGCTGATCGACAAGGTGCTGCGTTCGGCCTGGGCCAACGCCAGCCAGCAGGACCCGCACGCCGACGAAGAAACCTACCGCGTGGCGGAGGTTCGCATCGATGGGGGGCCGATGTTCAAGCGCATCCGCCCGCGTGCGATGGGCCGGGCCGCGCGGATCCGGAAGCGGACCAGCCACATAACGATCGTCATTTCGGACGGAAAGGAAGCATAAGAGCGCAAGCCATGGGACAGAAAGTTCACCCGACCTCGTTTCGGATCGGCATCACCGAGGACTGGCGGTCGCGCTGGTATGCCGACAAGAAGAACTTCGGGCACCTGCTGGTCGAAGACAGCAGGATCCGCACCCACATCAAGCGCAACTACCAGTACGCCGGGATCCCGAAGATCGAGATCGAGCGCAACCGGGAGCAGGCAAAGGTGATCCTCCACACCGCGCGGCCCGGGATCATCATCGGGCGCAAGGGAGCGGAGGTAGACAAGCTTCGCGACGAGCTCGAGGCGCTGACGGGGCGGACGGTGACGATCAACATCAAGGAGCTGAAGCGGCCGGAGACCAATGCCCAACTGGTGGCGGAAGACATCAGCCAGCAGCTTGTGAAGCGTGCGTCGACGCGGCGCACGATGAAGAAAGCGGTCGACACCGCGATGTCGATGGGCGTCCACGGCGTCAAGATCGTCGTGGGCGGCCGCATCGGCGGGTCCGAGATGGCCCGCCGCGAGAGGCAGGTGGGCGGGAGCATCCCGCTGCACACGCTGCGAGCGAACATCGATTACGGCTTCGCCACTGCGATCACCACCTATGGCTGCATCGGCGTGAAGGTGTGGATCTACAAGGGCGAAGAGGCGGAGAAGGAGTCCGATCATGGGGCTGATGCCCAAGAGAGTCAAGCACCGAAAAGAGCAAAGGGGAGCCATAAGAGGTAACGCCACGCGCGGCAACACCGTCGCGTTCGGCGAGTATGGCCTCCAGAGCCTGGAGACAGGCTGGCTGACTGCCCGGCAGATCGAGGCGGGCCGCGTGGCGGCCACGCACTTCATGTCGGGCGAGGGCAAGCTCTGGATCCGGGTCTTCCCGCACAAGCCGGTGACGAGCAAGCCGGCCGAGACGCGCATGGGCAAGGGCAAGGGCGAGGTCGAGTTCTGGGTGGCGTGCGTGAAGCCGGGGACGGTCCTCTACGAGGCGGGCGGGCTGCCCGAGGACATGGCCCGGGAGGCCCTCATCCGGACGGCCCACAAGCTCCCGCTGAGAGTCAGGTTCATCACCAGGAGGCGCGGCATATGAGGGCGCGAGAGATGCGCGGGCTGTCGCTCAACGAACTCGAGCGTGAACTCGAGAAGCGGACCAAGGACCTCTTCAACCTGCGTTTCAGGGCGCAGACCGAGAAGCTGGACGACCCCAGCGAGATCAAGAAGGCCCGCAAGGACATAGCCCGGATGAAAACCGTCCTGCACGAGCGGCAGGAGGAGAAGGCCAGCTCATGAGCACCCCCAGCAGGAAACGCAAGAGCGTGATCGGGCAGGTGACCAGCACGGCGATGCAGAAGACGATCGCGGTGACGTCCGAGACGTTCGTGCAGCACCCGAAGTACAAGAAATTCGTCCGCAGGGCGACCGTCTACAAGGCCCACGACGAGCAGGGCGACGCCAAGCTCGGCGACACGGTGCGGATCGAGGAGACGCGGCCGCTGAGCAAGACCAAGCGGTGGCGGCTGGCCGACATCATCACGCGCGGGCCGGGCCAGTGAGCCTGGCGACAGTGGAGCAGACAAGATGATTCAGATGCGTACAAGGCTGGACGTGGCCGACAACACCGGCGCCAAGAACGTCGCATGCATCATGGTGCTGGGCGGCAAGCGCTACGCCGAGGTGGGCGACATCATCGTCGCCAGCGTCAAGAAGGCGATACCCGGCGGGACCGTGAAGGAGCACGAGGTCGTCAGGGGCGTCGTGGTCAGGAGCAAGCACCCGGTGCGGCGGCCCGACGGCTCGACTGTGAAATTCGACCGCAACGCAATGGTCATCATCGACGCCGAGCAGAACCCGAAAGGCACGCGCATCTTCGGGGCCGTCGCACGCGAGCTGCGGCTGAAGAACTTCATGAAAATCGTGTCCCTCGCCACGGAAGTGGTGTGAAGCGGGAGGAGACCAGATGCACATAAAGAGAAACGACACGGTGATCCTGCTGAAAGACATCTCGGCGTGCCGCGGCGTGCACGAGGCGTCGGAGCAGCACCGCAAGTGGGCCCACGGCAAGGGCGACACGGCCCGCGTGCTTGTGGTGATGCCCAAGGAGAACAAGGTGATCGTCGAGGGCGTGAGCTACCGCTACAAGCACACGCGGCCGAACGCAGACAACCCGCACGGCGGCCGGTTCATGAAGGAAGCGCCAATCGACGCGTCGAACGTCCGCGTGTACTGCAGCAAGTGCGCCAAAGGCACCAGCGTGGCGCACACGGTCCGCGACGACGGCAAGCGCGTGCGAGTGTGCAAACGGTGCGGCGAGCCCCTGGGCAACGATTGAGGATGGCAGCGAACCATGGCACGGCTGAATGACCGATACGTGAAGGAGATCGCCCCGCGGCTGCGGGAGCGCTTCAGCATAACCAACCCCATCGCGACGCCGCGGCTGCGCAAGATCGTGGTGAACATGGGCGTGGGCGAGGCGCTGGAGAACAAAAACCGCATCGACATGGCCGTGGCCGACGTCGGGGCCATCACCGGCCAGCGGCCGGTGGTGACCAAGGCACGCAAGTCAATCGCGGGCTTCAAGCTGCGCGCCGGCATGCCCGTGGGCGTGAAGGTGACGCTGCGGCGGGACAGGATGTACGAGTTCCTCGACCGCCTGATCAGCGTGGCGCTGCCGCGGATCCGCGACTTCCGGGGGATTTCGCCCGACTCGTTCGACGGCCACGGCAACTACAGCCTGGGCATCAGCGAGCAGAGCGTGTTCCCCGAGATCAACGTGGACAAGATGGAATTCGTGCAGGGGATGGACATCACGTTCGTCATCTCGGGCGATTCCGACGAGCAGTCGCGCGAGCTGCTGCGGGAATTCGGGATGCCATTCGCGAGGTAGAGCACTCTATGGCAAGCAAAGCACGCGTCAACAAGGCCCGGCAGACGCCGAAGTTCGCCGTGCGCCAGCACAACCGATGCCATCTGTGCGGGCGGCCCCGCGGCTACCTGCGCAAGTTCCGCATCTGCAGGATATGCTTCCGGATGCTGGCCTCCCGGGGCGAGATCCCCGGCGTTCGCAAGGCGAGCTGGTGAGCCCGGGCTCGGAAGCGACGTAGGAGCACACGCACACATGATGACCGATCCGATCGCGGACATGCTGACGAGAATACGCAACGCCGTCTCCGCGGAGAAGCAGGTGGTGAACATGCCCCACTCGCGGATGAAGCGCGACATCGCGAAGGTCCTCCGACGCGAAGGCTACATCGAGAACTTCAAGGAAGCCGGCGAGGGGCCCCAGCGCATCCTCCGCATCTACTTGCGCTACGGGCCGGACGGCGAGAAGGTGATCAACGAGATCCGGCGCATCAGCAGCCCGGGGCGGCGCGTCTACCGCAAGGCGGTCGACATGGAAAAGCAGCAGGTGCTGGGGGGGCTGGGCGTGGCGATCCTGTCGACGTCGAAGGGCGTGCTCAGCGACCGCGAGTGCCGCAAGGACAACATCGGCGGCGAGGTCATCTGCAACGTCTGGTAACAGAGACGAAGCGAGGAGCCGTGAAATGTCGAGGATAGGCAGGCTGCCGGTCGCGATCCCCGCAAGCGTCGCGGTCAGCATCAAGAGCCAGAGCATCGAGGTGAAGGGCCCCAAGGGGACGCTGGCGGCGCAGGTGCCGCAGGGCATCAGTGCTTCGCAGGACGGCTCCAGCGTGACATTCGCGCGGTCGTCGGACGAGCGTGCCGTACGGGCCCTCCACGGGCTGGCGCGGGCGCTCCTTGCGAACATGATCAAAGGCGTGACGGAGGGCTTCTCGAAGAGCCTCGAGGTGATCGGCGTGGGCTACAGCGCCAAGGTGCAGGGCCGGGACCTGCTGGTGTCGGTGGGCTTCAGCCAGCCCGTGAAGATGACGATCCCGGAAGGCCTGGATGTGCCGGCGCCCACCACAGCAAACATCTCGATGACGGGCGTGGGCTCGGTGCCGGTGACGACGCTGACCATCCGCGGGGCCGACAAGCAGAAGGTGGGCCAGTTCGCGGCGTCGATCCGGGCCATCCGCCCGCCCGAGCCCTACAAGGGCAAGGGGATCAGGTACAAGGGCGAGGAAGTGCGCAAGAAGGCCGGCAAGGCCATGGCAGGTGCCGAGTAAGGTCGGCCGTTGAGGTACGAGTAAAGCATATGGACCATCAGAAAGCGAAATGGCTGCGGCGCTGGAAGCGGCATCGCCGCATCCGCCGACGCGTGCACGGCAGCACGCAGCGCCCGCGGCTGAGCATCTACCGGAGCCTGCAGCACGTGTATTGCCAGGTGATCGACGACGACCATGGCAAGACGCTGCTGGCGGTGTCGACCGTGTCGCCCGGCGTGCGGGAGGCGGTTCCCTACGGCGGGAACGTGAAGGCCGCGAAGGCGATAGGCAAGAAGCTCGCAGAGAAAGCGCTCGAGCTGGGGATCAGGCAGGTTGTGCTGGACCGCGGCGGGTGCAGGTATCACGGCCGGATAGCCGCCGTGGCCGATGCCGCCCGCGAGGCGGGGCTGAAGATATGACCGGCCGGGCGGCCCGGCGCTGACGGGCCCAGGCACAGGCATCGAGGAGACGACCGTTGGAACAGCGAAACGAACAGGGGCGGGGCCAGGAACTCGAAGAAACCGTCATCAAGATCTACCGGTGCGCCAAGGTGCTGAAGGGCGGCCGGCGGTTCAGCTTCGCCGCGCTCGTCGTGGTCGGCAACAAGGCCGGGAGGGTGGGCTTGGGCTACGGCAAAGCCAACGAGGTGCCCCAGTCGGTTGAGAAGGGCGTGGCCGACGCGAAGAAGAACGTCAAGACGGTCCAGATCGAGCACGACACGATCACGCACGAGGTGACCGGGCGGTTCGGAGCGGCCAAGGTGTTCATGCGGCCGGCATCGGCGGGCACGGGCCTCATCGCCGGGGCGAGCGTGCGCGCGGTGGTCGACGCCGCCGGCGTGAAGAACATCCTCACGAAGTCCTTCGGCAGCAACAACCCCAAGAACCTCGCGAAGGCCGCACTCAACGGCCTGCTGCAGCTTCGCACGCGCGAGCAGGTGGCGAAGCTGAGGGGAGTGACCATCGAATGAACATCGAAGACGTGGTAACGGTGCCCCGCACGAGGGACCGCAAGTTCAGGGTGGGCCGGGGCAACGGCTCCGGCAACGGCAAGACCAGCGGCCGCGGGATGCGCGGCGCGAAGTGCCGCACGGGCGCCGGCGGGAAGCTCACCTACCAGGGCGGCCAGATGCCGCTGTTCCGGGCCATCCCGAGGCGCGGCTTCAACAACCGCCGCTTCCAGGTGGGCTGCGAGCTGGTGAACGTCGACAAGCTCGCCCGCTTCGAGAGCGGGGCGGAAGTGACCCCGGAGACCCTCAAGGCCGCCGGGCTGGTGAGCGCCCGGGCCGAGGTCGTCAAGATCCTGGCCGACGGGCGGCTCGACAAGGCCCTCACGGTGAAGGCCCACAAGTTCAGCAAGGCCGCGATCGGGAAGATCGAGGCGGCGGGCGGCAAGGCGGAAGTCATCCAGTAACCAGTTCGGCGCCGGGCGTGCAGAGCCCGGCGAGCTGAGGGAATCCTTCTGATGTTTGCACCACTGGTCAACACGTTCAGGATACCCGAACTCAGGAAGAAGATCATCCTCACGCTGCTGCTGCTGGCGGTGTGCCGGGTGGGCGTCTACGTGCCGATCCCCGGGGTCAACACACAGGCGGTGTCGCAGGCCATAGACGCGCAGCAGAGGGCGGCGACCGGCGACGACAGCGCGTCGAGCAAGATGATCGGCCTGGTGGACATGTTCACCGGCGGCGCCCTCTACCGGTGCACGGTGTTTGCGCTGGGCGTGATGCCCTACATCAGCGCGTCGATCATCTTCCAGCTCCTCGCCACGGTGTTCAAGCCGCTGGAGGAGCTTTCGAAGGAAGGGGAGGCCGGGCGAAAGAAGCTGAACCAGTACACGCGATACGCCACGGTGGCATTGTGCCTGATCCAGGGGCTGTTTGTGGCGCGCTACGTGGCGAGCCTCACGGTGCCGGGAAGCGGGGCGCACTTCGTGGATCCCGAGATCGCGGGCTTCGGCTTCTACCTCCTCGCGGCGATCAGCATCACGGCAGGCACGTCGCTGCTGATGTGGATCGGCGAGCAGATCACGGAGTTCGGCATCGGCAACGGCGTGTCGCTCATCATCATGGCAGGCATCATCGCGAGGATGCCCACGGCCATCCGCGACCTGGTGCTGCTGCGGTTCGAGGGCAGCCTCACGGCCAGCGATTCGAACAAGTTCGGGCTGCTGATGGGCGTGCTCCTGATCTTCATCTACCTCGCGGTGGTGGTGGGCGTGGTGGTGATCCAGCAGGCCCAGCGGCGGATCACGGTGCAGCAGGCCAAGCACACCCGGGGGCGGCGCATCTACGGCGGGCAGCGCCACTACATGCCGCTGCGCGTCAACCAGGCGGGCGTGATCCCGATCATCTTCGCGCAGTCGCTGCTGATGTTCCCCGCGCTCATCATCAGCGAGATCGCCAAGCGCACCGGCGGATCGGGCTTCATCGGCGAGCTGAGCACGCAACTGTCCTACGGCAACTTCCTCTACGTGCTGCTCTACATCGCGATGATATTCTTCTTCTGCTTCTTCTGGACGGCCGTCGTGTTCAACCCGATCAAGATGGCCGACGACATGAAACAGTACGGGCACTTCATCCCGGGCATCAGGCCGGGCAACCGCACGGCCGACTACCTGGAGAAGCTGATGACGAGGATCACGCTGGCGGGCGCGGCGTTCCTCGCGGCGATCGCCATCCTGCCGCAGATCATCAACCGCGGCCTCAACATCAGCCACGAGGCGGCCAGCCTCTACGGCGGCACCGGGCTGCTGATCGTGGTAGGCGTGGCCCTCGACATGGTCCAGAAGATCGAGAGCCACCTCCTGATGCGGCACTACGGCGGCTTTCTCAAGGGCAGCAAGCTGAGAGGATCGCGCAGATGAGGCTTGTGCTATTGGGGCCGCCCGGCGCCGGAAAGGGAACGCAGGCCGACTACATCATCGGGAAATACTCGGTCCCGCACATCTCCACCGGCGACATGCTGCGGGAGTCGATCAAGAACCAGGCCCCCGTGGGCCTGGAGGCGAAGAAGTACATCGACAAGGGCGAGCTGGTGCCCGACGCCGTGATCATCAGGCTCGTGAAGGAGCGGCTGGGCCGGCCCGACGCCCGTGCGGGCTTCCTGCTCGACGGCTTCCCGCGGACGCTCGAACAGGCCAAAGCCCTCGAAACGACGCTGGCGGCGATGGGTCAGGCGCTCGACGCCGTGCTCTACATCAACGTGCCCGAGGAGGCCGTGGTGGAGCGGCTGTCGGGGCGGCGGACCTGCCCGTGCGGTGCGACCTACCACGTGAAGTTCATGCCCCCCAGGCGCGAGGGCGTCTGCGACAAGTGCGGGGGCAAGCTATACCAGCGGCCGGACGACGCCGCCGAGGCGATCCGGAACAGGCTGGCAGTCTACACGAAACAGACGGCCGACCTGATCGAGTTCTACAGGAAGCGCGGATTGCTGTCTGAAATCCCCGGCGACCAGCCGGTGGAGGCGGTGAAGCGGAGCATCGACGCCCGGCTCGCCGGCAGATGAGGGCCGATGATCAGCCTCAAGTCGCCAAGGGAAATAGCGCTGATGCGCGATGCCGGCCGGATCGTGGCCGACGTGCTCGACGCCCTCGAGAAGCACGCGGTGCCCGGCGTGACGACGGCGGAGCTTGACCGCGAAGCCGAGAGCATCATCGTGGCCCGCAACGCCCTCCCGGCGTTCAAGGGCTACGGCGGCACGCGGGGACGGCCGGCGTTCCCGGCGTCGATCTGCGCGTCGCTGAACAACGAAGTGGTCCACGGCATCCCCGGCGGGCGCACGCTTGCCGGGGGCGACATCCTCAGCATCGACGTGGGCGTCAGCATCGACGTGGGCGTCGGCGGAGAGAGATTCTTCGCGGACGCCGCGCGGACGGTGCCCGTGGGGCACATCACGCCCGAGGCCGCGCGCCTCGTGACGGTGTGCCGGGAGGCCCTGATGCGGGCGATCGACGCGGCCCGCGCCGGGGCGAAGCTGTCGGACGTGTCGCGCGCCGTGCAGCGCCACGCGGAGGCCAACGGCTACTCCGTGGTGCGCAAGTTCGTGGGGCACGGCATCGGCTCGCAGATGCACGAAGAGCCGCAGATACCGAACTTCGTGTCGGAGCAGTTCGCGGACGTCGTGCTCAAGCCGGGGATGACGCTGGCGATCGAGCCGATGATCAACGAAGGGACGTTCCACGTCCTCACCGAGCCCAATGGCTGGACGGTGGTGACCGAAGACGGCAAGCTCTCGGCCCACTTCGAGCACACGGTGGCGGTGACGCGCGCGGGTGCCGAAGTGCTGACGCTGCCGTGAAGTGACTGCGTGGAGCAGGCGAATGCCGAAAGAGGAATCGATTCGCGTTGAGGCGGTCGTGAAAGACGCTCTCCCCAATGCGATGTTCCGCGTGGAGCTCGAGAACGGGCACCAGGTGCTGGCGCACGTGTCGGGCAAGATGCGGATGCACTTCATCAGGATCCTCCCAGGCGACAAGGTGACGATCGAGATGTCGCCCTACGACCTGACGAAGGGGCGCATCGTGTACCGGAGCTAGCGCACGGCCGCAGGCGCGAACGAGGAACAAGCAGGGGACGAAGATGAAGGTCAGGGCGTCGGTGAAGAGAATCTGCGAGAACTGCAAGCTCATCAGGCGCAAAGGCGTGGTGCGCGTGATCTGCAGCAATCCGCGCCACAAGCAGCGCCAGGGTTGATGGCGGCCGCAAAGGGAGATAAAGCTACATGCCGCGAATCTTAGGTGTCGACATTCCGAGCGACAAGCTCATCGAGGTGTCGCTCACGTATATTTACGGGCTGGGGACGGCGAGCGCGAAACGGATCGTGCGCGATGCCGGAGTCGACCCAGCCAAGCGTGCGCGCGACCTCACGGAAGACGAGGTCACCCGCGTGGTGTCGCTGATCGACAAGAATTACGTGGTGGAAGGCGAGCTGCGCCGCGTGACGGCGCAGAACATCGCCCGGCTGCGCCAGATCAGTTGCTACCGCGGGATCAGGCACGTGCGGGGGCTGCCGGTGCGGGGCCAGCGCACGAAGACAAACGCGAGGACGCGCAAGGGCCCGGCCAAAACGGTTGCCGGCAAGAAGGCCCCGCCTCGCGGCAAGTAAGCACTGACGAACGATTCCAAGCCATGCGGCCGAGCAGGCCGCGGTGCGGCAGACGAGGCCGCAGAGGAGCAACAGCGGAATATGGGAAAAGCCCAGAAGAAAGAGTCCAAGCGGATGCACCGGGCCGTGTCCCAGGGAGTGGCCCACATCAAGGCCACGTTCAACAACACGCACGTGACGATCACCGACGGGAACGGCGACACCATCTGCTGGGCGAACGCGGGGAGCATCGGGTTCAAGGGTTCGAGGAAGAGTACGCCGTTCGCGGCGCAGCGCGCCGCGGAGACCGCCGGCGAGAAGGCGGTGAAGATGGGCGTGCGCCAGGTGGAAGTGCGCGTGAAGGGGCCGGGTGCGGGGCGGGAGTCGGCCATTCGGGCCCTCCAGGCTGCGGGCCTCGAGATCAAGGCAATCGACGATGTGACCCCGCTGCCGCACAACGGGTGCCGGCCGCGCAAGAAGCGGCGCGTGTAAGCGGCAGAGCGGCGCATCAGAGTGCGAATACGACAAGGCCCATAAAGGAGATGCGATGGCAAGGTACGCAGGTCCCGTGTGCAGGCTGTGCCGCCGGGAAGGGATGAAGCTCTTCCTCAAGGGGGCGCGCTGCGAGACCGCCAAGTGTTCGGTGAGCCGGCGCGAGTACCCGCCGGGGATGCACTCGTGGAAGCGGGGGAAGTTCTCGGAGTACGGCATCCAGTTGCGCGAGAAGCAGAAGCTGCGCCGCTACTACGGGGTGCTGGAGCGGCAGTTCAGGCTCTACTTCGCGGAGGCGGAACGCGGCAAGGGCAACACAGGCGAGGCCCTGCTGCGGCTGCTCGAGCGGCGGCTCGACAACGCGGTCTACATCCTCGGCTTCGCGATGTCGCGCCCCCAGGGCCGCCAGCTCATCACCCACGGCCACATCAGCGTCAACGGCCGCCGCGTGAACATCCCGTCGTACCTCCTGCGCCAGGGCGACGCGATCGAGCCCTACAACTCGGAACACAGCAAGAAGACCATCAAGGGCCACCTTGACCAGAACCAGCAGCGGCAGATGCCGCAGTGGTTGGAGCGGAGCCTGGACCCGCCCAAGGGCACCGTCGTGAACCTCCCGAAGCGGGAAGACGTGGCCCTGCCGATCCAGGAGCAGCTGATTGTCGAGTTCAGCTCCAAGTAAGCAATTCAGCAATCGTTCGGGTGCCCTTTCCAGGGGAGGACAAGTATGCGCATTCGATGGAAAGGTTTCGAGCTGCCGACCAAGGTAGTGTGCGAACAGGAAACCTACACCAACACATACGGCAAATTCATCGCCGAGCCCTTCGAGCGGGGCTACGCCACGACCATCGGCAACAGCCTCCGGCGGATCCTGCTCTCGTCGCTCGAAGGGGCCGCCCTCGCCACCGTGCGGATCGACGGTGTGCAGCACCAGTACTCCACGATCCCGGGCGTGGTGGAGGATGTGACCGACATCATCCTCAACCTCAAGAAGGTGCTGCTGAGGATCGACGGCGAGGGCGAGAAGGTGCTCAAGATCGATGCGGATGGCGCAGGCGAGGTGACGGCGGGCCAGATCGCCGGCGGCCCCGAGATCACCATCCTCAACCCCGAGATGCACATCGCCACCATCTCGGACGACAAGGCCTCGATCCACGCCGAGCTGACAGCCCGGCGTGGCCGGGGCTACACCACCGCCGCCGAAAACGAGCGCAACGACATCGGCGTGATCCCGATGGACTCCGTGTTCTCGCCGGTGACGAGGGTCCGCTACCAGGCCGAAAACACGCGCGTGGGCCAGATGACCAACTACGACAAGCTGATCATCGAGATCTGGACCGACGGCAGCGTGACGCCGGAGCTGGCGCTGGTGGAAGCGGCCAAGATCCTGCGCAAGCACCTCGACCCGTTCGTCTATTACGTGGAGGTTGGCGAGAAGCCCTTGGAGCAGCCCGAGGGCAAGCAGGAGCTGACCGCGACGGCGCTCGTGGGCGGGGACGACCCGGAGGCGTTCAAGGCACTGCTCGACAAGGCCGTGACGGACCTCGACCTCAGCGTGCGGGCGGAGAACTGCCTCGAGGCGCAGAACATCAAGACCATCCGCGAGCTTGTCGTGCGGAGCGAGACCGAGCTGCTCGCGCTGCGCAACTTCGGCGAGACCTCGCTCGACGACATCAAGATAAAGTTGGGCGGGCTGGGCCTCACCCTCGGGATGAAGCTCGATGAAATCGGAGAAGGAATAGGCTAATCATGCGGCACAGAAAGAGCGGCAGGAAACTCAACCGGACAACCCAGCACAGGCTTTCGATGCTGCGGAACCTCGTCAGCAGCCTGTTCCTCGTCGAGCCGGACGAAAAGAAGAACAAGGGCACCGAGCGAGTCGTGACGACCCGCGAGAAAGCCAAGGAAGCACGGCGGCTGGCCGAGCGCGTCATCACCCTCGGCAAGAAAAACACGCTGGCCACCCGGCGGCGCGCCCTCGCGCTCCTGGGCAACAAGCGGGCCGTGAAAAAAGTGTTCGAGACCATCGCCCCGCGCTACCAGACGCGCCCAGGCGGCTACACGCGCATCATCGGCTATCCGACCAACCGGCTCGGCGACAACGCGAAGCGTGTGATCTTCGAGCTCGTCGGAGCCGAAGCCGCCCAACACGCCGAAGCCCACGCCAAGCCGGAAGTGGTCGAGCCGGCCCCGGTCCCAGAGGCGTCCGCAGGCGGGGCCGCCAGCGGCGAAGCCGCGGGCGAGAAATAACAATAAGGTGAACGGTCCGCCCCGCCGAAACTGGAACAAACAGCAGATTCGACTGGCGCGAGGGCCGGCACGTGGCGGGTCGGCATCGTCAGGCGGCCGCCGGGCAACGCCCGGCGGCGCACCCCGCGGGCGATTAGCTCAGCTGGTTAGAGCGCTTGCTCGACAAGCAAGAGGTCACTGGTTCGAGTCCAGCATCGCCCACCAGAAACGGAACGCCGCGCCCCGGTGAGCGGCGTTCCGGGCTATGCGGCCGAGCGGCCGCACATAAGGTGCACCAGTGAAACTCACGCTTCCGGACGGATCAACCAGGGAATACCACAGCGGCGTCACCGCCGAGCAGGTGGCAAAGGACCTCGGACCCAAGCTGCGCAAGGCGGCCGTGGCCGCGCGCCTCGACGACAAGGTGGTTGACCTCGACCAGCCGATCGTCGTCGACACCTCCTTCGCCCTCGTCACCGAGGAGTCGCCCGAGGGCGTCGAAATCCTCCGGCACACGGCCAGCCACGTGATGGCCCAGGCCGTGAAGCGCCTCTACCCGAAGACGCGGCTCGCCATCGGGCCGGCCATCGAGGACGGCTTCTACTACGACTTCGACTTCGAGCAGCCGATCAGCCCCGAGGACCTCGCCCGCATCGAGGAGGAGATGCAGAAGATCGTCAACGAGAACCTTCCCCTCCAGCGATTCGAGCTTGGCCGCGACGAGGCAATCGCCCTCGCCGAGCGGGAAGGCCAGACCTACAAGGCCGAGCTGATCCGCGACCTCCCCGGGGGCGAGAAGATCACCTTCTACCGGCAGGGCGACTTCACGGACCTCTGCCGCGGCCCGCACCTCCCGGCGACCGGCCGGCTGAAGGCCTTCAAGCTCCTCAACCTCGCCGGAGCCTACTGGCGGGGCGACTCGACCCGCCCGATGCTCACGCGCATCTACGGCACGGCCTTCGCCGACAGGAAGTCCCTCGAGCAGCACCTCCGCATGCTGGAGGAGGCCAAGCTGCGCGACCACCGCCGGATCGGCCGCGAGCTGGACCTCTACAGCTTCCACGACGAAGCCCCCGCAACCGCCTTCTGGCACCCGAAGGGCACCATCGTCTGGAACGAGCTGATGGGCTTCTGGCGCGAACTACACCGCGAGTGGGGTTACCAGGAAATCCGCACTCCCCTCGTGCTCAAACGCATCCTGTGGGAGAAATCCGGCCACTGGGACCACTACAAGGAGAACATGTACTTCACGGAGGTGGACGGCGAGCCCTACGCCCTCAAGCCGATGAACTGCCCGGGCGCCGCCCTCATCTACAAGACGCAGGTGCGCAGCTACCGCGAGCTGCCCCTGCGGTTCGCCGAAGTCGGCACCGTGCACCGCCTCGAGAAATCGGGCGTGGTGCACGGCCTCATGCGGCTGCGGCAGTTCACGCAGGACGATGCCCACATCGTCATGATGCCGGGGCAGGTGACCGAGGAGGTGACGCGGATCGTGCAGTTGATCGACCGCGTCTACAGCACCTTCGGCCTCACCTACCGCGTGGAGTTGTCGACCCGGCCCGACAGCTACATGGGCACCGTCGAGCAGTGGGAGCAGGCGACGAGCGGCCTGGAGAACGCGATCAAGGCCAACTCGCTGGAGTGCAAGATCAACCCCGGCGACGGCGCGTTCTATGGGCCGAAGATCGACTTCCACGTGCGCGACGCGATCGGCAGGAGCTGGCAGTGCGCCACCATCCAGCTTGACCTGGCGATGCTGCCCGAGAAGTTCGACCTCGCCTACATGGGAGCCGACGGCTTCGAGCACCGGCCCGTGGTGATCCACCGCGTGATCCTCGGAGCGATCGAGCGCTTCATGGGGATCCTCATCGAGCACTACGCCGGAAACCTCCCCGCGTGGCTGGCGCCGGTGCAGGCGATCGTGCTGCCGATCACCGACGCTCACGCCGCCCGCGCACGGCAGGTGCACGCACGCCTCCGGCAGGCGGGCGTTCGCGCGGACCTCGACCTGCGCAGCGAGAAGACCGGGGCGAAGATCAGGGACGCGACCCTCGCGAAGATACCGTATATGCTGGTGCTGGGCGATCGGGAAGTTGCGGACGGCACCGTGGCCGTGCGGCTCCGCAGGAAAGGCGACCAGGGCTCCTTCACCCTGGAGCAGTTCCTCGATCGGATCCTGGCAGAGATCAGACAACGAAAACAGGAGAGTTGATCTATCGCTAAGAGCCTGAGAGTCAACGAGCAGATACGCACCAGCACGGTGCGCCTGGTCAACGACAAGGGCGACCAGCTCGGGATCGTGCCGATCCAGGAAGCACTGTCGATGGCCAAGGAGGTCAGCCAGGACCTCGTGGAGGTGGCCCCGCAGTCCGATCCGCCTGTCTGCCGGATCATGGACTTCGGCAAATACAAGTACAAGCTGCGCAAGAAACAGCAGCAGTCGCGAGCCAAGACGCACACCCGGCTGTTGAAGGAGATCCGGCTGCACCCGAAGACGGAGCAGCACGACATCGACTACCGCGTGGAGCACGCCCGGGGGTTCCTCCAGCAGGGCCACCGGGTACAGGTCAACATGCTGTTCAAGGGCCGCGAGATCACGCACCTCGACCTCGGGCGCCAGTTGCTGCTGCAGTTCGTTGACCAGCTCAGCGACATCTCGAAGGTGGAGCGGCCCCCGAAGCTCGAGGGCCGCAAAATGGGCGTGCTGCTCGCACCCAAGGGCTGAATCCCGGCGCGAGCCGCCGGAGGTATTCCCAGATCGGAGTGAACCCAGATGCCGAAGATGAAAACCCACAAGGGCGTGGCAAAGCGTGTGCGCGTCACGGCCAATGGCAAGGTCCTCTTCAGCCGGCCGGGCCGCAGGCACTTGCTGTCGTCCAAGAGCGCCAAGCGGCGGCGCCAACTGCGCCGGTCCAAGGTGGCAAGCCCCCCCGACGCCGCCCGGTTCAAAAAACTGCTGGGGCTCTCATGAAGCCCCGGGCTTCATCGAGCCGCAAGTTCTGACATGCACCCCTGCCCGGCGCCGGACCGGCCCGGCAGGGCAAGACCATAAGGAGACTTGACGTGCCCAGATCGACCAACGCCCCCGCGTCGCGGCGGGCCAAGAACAGAGTCATGAAACGCGCGAAGGGATTCGTCGGCGGACGCCGCAAGCTCTACCGCACGGCGATGGAAACCATCATGCGAGCCGACGCGTTCGCCTTCCGCGACCGCCGGGCCCGCAAGCGCGAGTTCCGCCACCTCTGGATCGTCCGCATCAACGCCGCCTGCCGCGAGCGCGGCATCGCCTACAGCCGCTTCATCTCGGCTCTCAAGAAGGCCAGCATCGAGTGCGACCGCAAGACGCTCGCCGAGATCGCCTTCAGCGACCCCGAAGGCTTCACGAAGCTCGTGGAATCCGTCAAGGCGTGAGCGGCCGCGGCTGCCCGACCGCCGGCTTCCCGCCGGACCGCCCGAGAATCACGATGATTGAACAGATTCACCAAGCGAAACAACAGGCCCTCGCCGATATCGACCGCGCCCGCAGCGTCGAGGAGCTCGAGCAGGCCCGCGTGAAGTACCTCGGCCGCGCCAAGGGCGTGTTCAAGGATATCATGGGCCGCATCCCGGCGCTGCCGGCCGAGCAGAAGCCCGCCGCCGGCAAGGAAGCGAACCTCGCCCGCCAAGCCGTCGAGCAGCGCCTCCAGGCCCGCCTTGCCCAGTTCTCCGCCGGGGCGCCGAAAGCCCCCAGGGAACTCTTCGACGTCACCATCCCGGGCACGCAGCCGCAGTTCGGCCGGCTGCACCCGATCACGCGGGCGACGTACGAGCTGGTCGACATCTTCGCCCGGCTCGGGTTCGAGGTCGTCTACGGGCCGGAGATGGAACTCGAGCGCTACAACTTCGACGCCCTCAACATCCCGCCCGAGCACCCCGCTCGAGACGACTTCGACACATTCTTCATCAAGGACGACATCCTCCTCCGCAGCCACACCTCCCCGGTGCAGATCCGCACGATGTCGCAGCGCAAGCCGCCGCTGCGGATCGTCGCGCCGGGCAAGGTCTTCCGGCGCGACACGCCCGACGCCAGCCACTTCCCGATCTTCCACCAGATCGAAGGGCTCGTCGTCGACGAGAACATCACCCTCGCCGACCTCAAGACCGTGCTGGACCTCGCAATGAAAGCCTTCTTCGGGCCCGCCACGCGCACGCGGATGCGGCCCTCCTTCTTCCCCTTCACCGAGCCGAGCGCGGAGGTCGACATCTCCTGCACCTTCTGCAACGGCAAGGGCTGCCCCACCTGCGGCGGCAAGGGCTGGACCGAGCTTCTCGGCTCGGGCATGGTCGACCCCAACGTCTTCGAGGCCGTCGGCTACGACCCCGAGAAGTACACCGGATTCGCCTTCGGGCTGGGGATCGACCGCGCCGCCCTCTACCGCTTCGGCATCACCGACATCCGCCTCCTCTTCGACAACGACCTGCGGCTGCTCAACCAGCTCTGAGAGCCGGCGCGGACGCGGCACCCGCACGACCGGCAGCGATGGTGCGCCTGCTCATTACTTCAGTGCTTTCCCGAAGAACGCGACGGCGTTGGGCACGGGGATGAGAGGTTGGCCCCGTTGGCCGGCACGCCCGCCCTTCGCATTTCGATCACCTCTCGAACTGCAGCTTCACCACCTTCCGTGGCGGGGCGTCGACGGCCTGCCG
>Ga0172364_10001224_pt1 | contig 19526 bp, 16 predicted proteins | sample LakKivSesite10cm_FD_114545 | JGI IMG/M metagenome (GOLD analysis project Ga0172364, IMG submission 114545) | Sediment microbial communities from Lake Kivu, Rwanda - Sediment site 10cm | ecosystem: Environmental > Aquatic > Freshwater > Lake > Sediment | place: Rwanda: Western Province, Lake... | reverse complement strand
TGTCAATTATCCCTACCTAAATCATAGATTTTAGGAAGGGGCTTGTAACTAACATCAGGTAAGATATGCAACGAACAAATACCTTCATTTGTTGTTACGATTGGCTCATTGACAAGAGCCTGCTCAAAAAGGATTTTTCCAATTTGAGATATGTTGAAACTTGCTTATTGTTCACTGCATAAGAGGGGTTATCATGTTTAAGTTTATATATATTTTTCAGAAGGATGTCCAATGGAACAAAGAGGCAATTCATCTCACTCCCTGCCCAAAAAAGGGACGAGGAAGGAGTCTTCTTGCCCAACAAGATAAAGAACAAAAAAAGGTGACGGCTTCCTGCACTTCCCACTCTTAAGAGCAGTACAATGCAGAACGTGGACCTGCTTGACTTCCGAGTTCGGGATGGGATCGGGTAGAACCAGGCCGCTCTGGCCGTCTGGAAATGAAGAATAAAGAAGATATATTTAAAGGTTTTTATTTGCCAGGATTAAGCCCTTCATAAAGAATTTTGTTATTAACAGTCATTAATGGGCGGCATAAATCAAAAGATGTATAATGTGCGAAAGCCGTTTCTTCACCGCGAAATTTTCTATTCCGCCATTCTTACCTTGCTAAGCGCCAATTAACTGTTTAGCGATCCTGTGCGCTTTTGTGAAAATACATATTATAACTACTAATCAGTAACGAAAGATTTATATAGGTGCTATTCTTACTGCTAAACATGGAGCAAGAGAGCATTTTGGAAGAAGAAGTGAGAAAAACAGATAAATTTGCAAAGGACTTTTTCTACAAGGTGATTGACAGGTTAAAAAAGGCAGGAGCGCCGGGCAAAGAATATGTCATTCCGCCAATAAAATTCGTGGAACAGCGCACAGAAGCAGAAGAGGAGAGATATAGGGAATTAAACAGTGCCATAAAATTTGCAATACGCTCATTAAGTAATGATTCAGCAAAAAAACAGCCAAAAAGAGGAAAAAGAAAAGCAGGAGAAATAAACGCAAATCTAAATCCTGAACAGATTAAAAAGAAAATCACTGAAATGCTCGGGTATAATATTTTTGAAGAAAAAGAACAATTAGAGCAAAAATTATCCCCAAAAGCTGAAGGCGCATATGACATTGAAAAAAAAGAGATTCAGGTTAAGAAAAATATTTTTGAAAATGGGAATATATATGAGGTAGCATCGCACGAATTGTTACATGCGATAAGGGATCAACTAATTAAGCAGAAGGAATTTACTGTGTATTCTGTTGTTAACAAGAAAAAAATCGCCAAAATGGTGGAAGAAGAAAGATACAAAGAATGCGGGGAAAAAATTGTTTATATAAAGCCTGAGGCAATGGAATTCTTCTCACAGATGAATTACATTGTCATGGAGTCAATATTCGAAAATACATCAGAATATATACCAAATGAGAAGAAAAAATTGCAAGAGATATCAACCTTAGAAAGATTGAGGGAGGCGCATAAAACCATCAAGAACAATGTAAAAGAAAGGCTGGAAGAACTGCTTGAAGTTCATTTGGGAATCATGTCAGATATTAAAAAAATTATTGCCGATAAAACTGCACATCACAAACCTGCCACAAGCCAGTATAATGAAAGGGATGTAGAAAACCTTGATAAAAAATACCAATATTGGCAAGGTTTGGTTAAAAACATATTTAAGAATGCAGATTATCTCTATATAGTGGCTGATTTGCCTCAGCAATCTATAGAGAAAGTGCAGGATGGAATCCAAATCTTGGTGAATGCATACAAAAAGGAGCAACTCTCAGAAGAAATACAGAAATTTTCTAATTACAAAAAAGCCAGAGAAGAATTTAGGGCAGCATTAACAGAAGCAGAAATAATAAACATATTATGGGAAAGAGGAAGGGGGCATGATATTGCAAAAATCGCTATAAATGAGTATAAAGAAGAGCTGAAAGAAAACTGGCCCAAGGTATTTCTCATGCCTGCTGATGAGGTTGAGAGAAGGTATGTGCTGCCTGTGAAGAAAGAGATTGAGAAGATGCAAAAGAACTTTATATAATCAAAAACCTCGGCTTAAAAGCCAAAGTATGCTCGGTAACAATCAATAAAAAGAATTAGTATGCTTCCAACTCTTTTATTCTGTTTCTTATGGTCTGCACATATTTTTTCTGATTCCTTATTTTCTGCAACCTACGAGCCAATTCTGGGTCCTCTAGAACTGCCTCAATCCACTTTGCAAAATCGTTCTTCTGGTGGTCATCGTTTACGTGATAAACAAAATCCACTTTGTTCATGCTTTCTATCGCATTAGCTAATTCATAGACATTCCTGACTATGGTGCCATTGCACATCCAGAATGCCGAATCTGGGCTGCAGTCAGCCAGAACCCTTTTGCTCAATACCTCGTTACTTTCATTATTTGCCATTTTTTCCAAGTAATATTTTAGAAGGAAATATGAGTAACAATATATTTTTTATTATAAATTGTTAAGTAGTGTTTTATAAAGGTTTGTTACAAGAAATAGTCGTCATAAATTTCTTGTTAATATATACGACTCAGCACATATACAGTCCGTCAATTAAACAAGATAAACAGAGCATTAAAAGGGAAAAATTGGAAAAAAACAATAAATATTAAAAGATACTCGTCAAGATTCATTAAGAAGAAGGAGCTTTAAAAGCAATTGAGCAGAAAGATGGTTTATTCTCACTTTTTTAATGTCATACTTTCCAACCCTTGCTAACTCTCACTTTTTTGAAAAAACTTTATATACAACATAGTGCCCAAATGTTAAAAAGAGGTTTATTGCTGGTTGTTGAAAGCACTAAAAGAGGTTCATAGATGGCTTTTATAAGGGTAAAAGGCAGAGGAAACAGAAGATATGCCTATCTTGTTTCTGAAAAGTGGACTGAAAGAGGCCCAAGGCAGAAAGTGAGTTCTTATCTAGGAAAGGTTGTAAAAATCGATAGAGAAAAAGAAGTGAATTTCTTTGACATTTGTGACGAGAAAACCCTGAAGGAAATGGATTTCAAAGCACTTGTGCTAAAGCTTGTTGAGCTAGAGCTGTTAAGAAATGGATTCAAAAAAGAAAAAGTTAAAACCTACACCAAAGAATTAGACGGAAAAATAGTTAATGCTGATATTGGAAAAGTGAGTTTTTTCTGCAAGAATTCAAAAGCAAATAAGTCAAAGGAAAAAGACGCTGTATTGCAGATTAACGAAGGATTTCTGTGCAGCAAAACAATAAAGCAGCTGATAAGGATTGGAAGTGAAAGAGATGAACGAGATAAAGCAATAGGTGCTGTCATAGATGCTGGAACAGCAGCACAATCAAAAGCAGAAGCTGAAAATGAAGAAGACTTTAATGAAAAAATCGATGGCTTTACGCTTGCCAGGCTCGTCGTGAATTCTGGCCTAAATGTTGAAAAAGAGATTTTTCTTAAGCTTTATGAGAAATGCATAAATAAAGAACTTGGCTTAGAGCTGCCTGAAAACTTCTAGAAAAAAAGTAGAAAAAGAGTTATAATTCGTAGCTAAGAAAAGAAATATTTAATTAAAAATCAAAGTTTACATAGCATGTTCGCCTTCAATTTTAGGTATAAAAAAGGTTGAAAAGAAAAAAACGACGATAATTCATAGCTAAAAATTATAAAAAAACAGAAAAAAAATCCTCAGCATAAATATTAAGACATAAATAAAATATCGAGACATAAATATCAGAATGCTTTGTCTTTTAATCAATAGCCCTGGGCGCTTATCTTGAACATCACGTCAGAAATGTCTTTTTTCGAGAGAATCCCTTCTTCCATCAACTCGACAAGAACCTGCACAACTTCCTGCTTCTCAATCTTGTGAGTCTTGAGCATGTATGTGATAATTACCTCAAAAACATCCTTCTCAAGCTTCTGCTCTTTTGATATGTTCACTACTTCTGAAACAAAGTTCTGCCTGGAGAAGGATTCTGACTTTACCAGCTCGATGAGCTTGTTTATAACGTCCTTCTCAATCTCACCCTTGCTTGCCTTGTATAACTGGTTAGAGAGCCCACTAAGCTGCGCGTTTGAGACGAGATTTTTAACATGAGCTATCCTTTCTTTGATATTGCTCACAAAAGGGATTTGAATGCTCTGCAGTTCTTGCCCTGTTAGTTCGATAGTGATTTTGCCTGTCTTCATAAGAGGATATTGCTTAAAATTAATCCTGGTGACATCCAAATAGTCAATTTCCTTGGTGTGAAGGAGCATTATGCCTGAACTGTAGAGCAGCTTGTCTTCCAGAAATTCCAATTTCAGAAGATTGAGCGTGATAACAACATAAAAAATATAGACGAGAAAACCTATAATAAAACCAAATTTGACAAATTCCAGCATCATTCCTGTATTCAGGTTGAACATATCAACAAACATGAGAAAAGGGTCTTCGCCCAAGCTTAAAATTATGAGCTTATAGGCGCCGAAAATTATGAGCAAAGCGAGAGCAAGTTTTGAAATTCCTGAAAGAACTGCTTGAAAAATACTTGCTCTTATTACAAGAAGAGCCGCTGCTTTAGAGCTGTCAGATTCTGCTTCGTGTTTGTCCGGCATTTTAACAATCTTAAGTGTTTTTATCGTCGTCAAAGACAAAGAGCACTTTTCTCTCCTTCTTGTCAAATGACTTAACACTTTTAAACTTTTTTAATTTTTCAGAAACCTCGCTGAGAGAGCTTTTCTTCAATTCCTCTCGAATGAAATCCAGCACTTCCTTTATTTCAGAATAGTGTGCGTATACAGCTTCTGCCTTCTTCCTCTCCTCTGACGACTTCTGCTCGAGCCCTGCTGCAACTTCGTCCTGCTCTCTAATTATGGTTTTTAGCTTCTCTATTTCAGAATCCTTTTTTGAAGGTTCAGAGCTGCTTTCCTCTTCGCTAGAGAAAAGATGCACATTCTTATACACAAAATCCAGGGCTTCGTTGAATGATGTAAAGCCTTGTTTCTTAAGGCTACCATAGATTTCAAGCTGAATTGGGATTACGTCTATAATCTGCTCTTCTTTGTATATAACAGATGCGTTTGGCTTTCTTTCCTTCAGTGCATAGAGCGCCTTGAAAACATCCTCTGCCTCTTTTTTTGAAAGCAAAGAGGCCTTTTTGTTCTTGTCTGCATTGCTGCAGAAGCATATCTCCTCGGAATAAAGCCCTCCCAGCCCCATATCAACTGCCAAAAATTTCACAAGTTCCTTTTCTGATTTCTTCAACAGGGCAGAAAAATTCTCAAGGCTGAGCAGAAATATACTCTCGACGCCAGGAATAAGCCTGGGTGGCAGTTTGTATTCCTCACCTGCTTTCAGAATCCTATTGCTCCAGCTCTGACTGTCCAGCAATCCTAAGATAGTATTTTTAGAGTGCTCCTGCCTGCAAAGTATGAGATTGCCTTTGCTGAAGAGCTCTATAAAAAGCGTGAAACTCTCACTTTTCATATTAAAGCTAAACTCCAAAACTCTCTCAAAGTCTGACTGGGAAATGGCAGAAACAGTCGCATTAGTGAGATATTTCCTCAAGAGGGAGCACATTCTGGGAGGATTTTGCAAAGCAGAGGGCTTTCTAGAGCTTATGAACAAAAGTGAGGGGAAAACTATCCTTAAAAGCACCTTTCCTTTTGAAGGAATGTGAAACTGGAACAGAAACTGCCTGCTGCTCAGCTGATAAACCTTCTGAAGCCTTGCTCCTGCCAGATGCTGCATTTCTGAGAGGAAAAAAGATAGCTCAAATGCAGAGAGCTTCTTTAAAAACAACCCTTCTGTTCTTTTTAAATCATTCATAAGGCATTCCCAAGATTAAAATTGCAGGCAGGTATAAAAAGATTGCCATAAGCTGAAAATGGCTGCTAAACCCTCACTTTTCAAATATAAGCCTATTTTTGTAGCTCATTAAGACACACGCAAACATCCACCAAAACGAGATTTTTGACACTCTTAGTGATAAGGTTTTTATATAGGAAATAGTTTAATGCATATATGGGGTGGTTCTCAGCACTTCTCGGAAGGCGCGAAAAGGCAATTTCTGCAATACAGTCAGTTGAGTCGAGCATAAAGCTCTCCTTTATAAAAGTAAGGGAGGACATAGCCAGAATCGGGCTGTGGATCAGGTATTTTTCTGAAGAAACCCTGAGAAACGAGGCAGAGCATAATTCGATAAATTCTGAAATTATCAGGCAGAGGTCTGAAATTGAGATGCTGAAGATCAACCAGGAAAGAATTGTGTCTGCGTTTGAAAAAAATACTGAAATAATTTCAAACCTTACTTCCAAAATTGAAAAAATGGATTTAGAGATTGCAAAGGAAAAGGAAAAAACAGTGGAAAAAACTCAGGGGACAAGTAAAGGGACAAGTCAGGGACATTTAAGGGACATGTCCTTGCTAAGGAAGAAATACGAAAAAGCGCAAAAAGACAGCATAATACCAAAGGAGATTATGGAAAAAGCAATAATTGAGGATATGAAACCATTCCTTAATAAAAACATATTGACTGCAAGCGAGCTGGAAATACTAAAGGTGCTTTATTATTATGAGCGCCCATTAAGTTACAATGAGATTTCAAAAATCGTCGGAAAAAAGGAGAAAAGCATAAGAAACCTCATTTATGAACTTCGAAAGAGGGGAATTGAGATTCTGGACAAGCCGATTGGAATACGGGAAAAAGGATTTTACTTAAGCGGAAATGCAAAAATAATGATTTCTGGAAGATAAATTGTTATTATGTGCACTCATTCTAATCTAAAGACTGCTTTGTCACGGTTTTTGTCCTTTGTGGCATAAGGACATGTCCCTAAACAAGGGACAAGTCGGGACATGTCAAATATGTAAAAATGATGAGATTTTATTAAAAAAATCTTTTAGAAAATAACAATTAAAAAAAACTAAAAATAAATATCTTTGGGCTTTAGCCCAAAGTACAATAAAATGCGAAGCATTTTATGTACAAAAAATCAAAGATTTTTTTGTATTCTCGCAATTTTTGATAAAAAAATTTAACAAAAATCAAAGCTGCAAAAATAAAATAGTAAAGGGTTGAAAAATAGGAAAAAGAGCAGCAGGAGCTAAAAGTGAAATTCAATGAATAAAAGCAAAAGGAGGACAAGAATAGCTAAAATAAGAGCGCAAGAAAAGAAAATCGTGTGAATGAAAAGTGAGAGATAAGAGAGTCTAAAAAACATCAGAAAAAACAGATAAATGCTTTAAAATGGCTAGAAATGCAAAATTAGAGCTTTAGAACCTTTTTGACTGCTTTTTCAGCATCTGAAAGAAACTTTTTTAAGCCAGCTGATGAGTCAAAAATGAGAATTCTATGGCCTTTTTCCCTGGCTTCTATAAGGCATACTTCAAATATCTCAGCATCGAGGTTTTCCCTCACTTTTGCGCTTGGATATCCTCTTTTCTGAAGCCTTTTTTTAAGAACTTTGAGTTTGCATGTGCATACCAAGCATAGATTTGCATAATTGCAAGGTAAAAAGTGAGAGATAAGAGAGTCTATAACAAAGCCTTTAATGGTTTTTTTGGCTTTTTGGGGCTTTCCAGCCTTTTTTATGAGTGTTATGAGTATTCTGTTCAGTTTTTTGGGGTCAATGATGTAACACTGCCTTTTTTTGTCAAAAACAGCACTAAGCTTTACTTTATTTGCAGGTTCTTTTACTAGCTTGTTAACGTTGAGATATTCAAAAACGAGCTTTTTTGCCAGAAATCTAGCCAAGGTTGTTTTGCCTGTGCATGGTGTTCCTGTAACAAGAAGAACTATGGGCTTTTTGTGGTTTTTTTCTGCTTTTCTGATTATTCTTGTGCTTTTTATGCCTTTTGTTAGTTTTTTAGCCATTATTAAACCTTTTTTATCGTTAAAATATGAATTGCTGACAGATAAATTTTAGCTGCAACTCAGCACAAATTAAATGTTTGGGCACTATGCGAAAAGTGAGAGTTTACTGCTTTTGCCAGTGGCCTGTTCATAATTTCATCAGGCGCTTTTCAAAATCTTGTATAATAAAATTTTTGCCTTTTTTAACTACCTTGTGCCCTTCTTTCTCGAGGAGCTTCCTCTGATTTGGTATGCCGCCGGGATATTTTTCATTCAGTATTCCATCAGATTTCAGTGTGCGCCAGTACGGCGTGATATCCTTTTTCCCTTGTTTTGCTTCTTCCTCTGCTGCATATGCTGAAACCCAGGCGAAAATGCCTGTGGTGATTGGGCAGCCTATTGTTGCGCGATGCTTTTTAGCAAGCATTTTGCGAATCTGGTTTATTGTGATTACTTTTCCTTTTGGAACCTGTTTCATTATAGCATCAACTTCTTTTGGAGCCGGAATAACAACAGTGCCAGTTCCCCATCGCTTAGACATTTTGCCGGTTATCTTCACAACTTTAGGCAATCCTTTATCGTCATTCAACTTTTCTTTCCAGGATTTCTTCTTATAGCTCATACTCCCATCTCCTAAAAACTTAGTTTGATGCCTCAGATTTAGTTTTATGTCTATGTCTTAATGCATTATGTAAATCTTTGGGCTTTATTAATTTTTATAATGATGTTTATAATTTAATGGTTTAACGAAAGTTTAACGTAAAAAATCTTTAGATGTAAAATATCTTTAGTAAAGAATTTTAATGCTAATACTATCTTTATACTGTCTAATACTATGCTTATAATTTATTGAGTTTTCTCTTCTTTTCTGCAATCCTCTTCTTCAGCTCTTCAATTCTCCTAAGATGCCTTTCATAGGCTGCTCTGAACTCCTGCTCGAGCTCTGTCCTGCTCTCTGTCTTCAGGATTTTTTCTGCAAGTGCGTCTTCTTTTATGTTTTGTCTAACCCATGCAGAGAACTCCTCTTTTGAGTATTGTGAGAACTCCTCATCATCCATCTTTTCTAGCATTTCTATAAGTTCTGCCAGTGTATTCGCGGTTAAGAGCCTCTTTTCAGGCATGTGTTTTGGGATTTTTTGCTGTTCAGGAATTTCTTTTACTGGTGTTGGCAAGCCCTTTGGCATTCTATGCAGTTCAAATTTGTCCATAAGAAAAGCGAATGAAGATTTTTTTAGTGCCGGCTCTTCCTCAATCTTTTTTGGAATAAGGATTTTTGCATGCTGCCTGAGGCGTGTCTTTAGTGTAAATGTTTGTATGAAAATTATTGCGGTCGCAAAAAGAATTATGTACAGTATAAGCCATCCCACTTCTGCATCTATCTTGAATAGCGGAGTTTCAAATATTACTGCTTTCCTCAGCAGAGATTCAGAGATTACGAATGGGTTAAATTTTGCAATTGCCATCACATAATGCGGCATGCTTTCTATAGGAAGCACAACGCTTGATAACAACAATAGGATGCTGCTTACTGAGATTGCGCCTAGGGTTGCGGTCTCTTCTGACTTGAAGAGATAACCTATTGAGATTCCAATCAGCGTGAATAAAGTTGCTGAAAGCAGAAGCAGAAAAACAGTCGCAGGCAGTGTCATGAGCATCCGTGCCTTGAAAAATATTATTGAAATAAGGAGCATTATGATTATCTGCAGTATTATTAGAAGCATGTTGGTCAAATATGCACTTATAAAAAATATTACGTCGCTGGTCGGGGTTATCAGATTTCTGAAATATGCTGCTGACTTCTTTTCTGTCATTATTAGTGTTGTAGAAAGAATTATGCTGACAAACATTGTTAGCATTACGAGAAGTATTGGGAACATATAGCCGAGGTATGACTTTGTGGTTACTGGCTTTATCAGAGTAGTTACTGGGCTTACAATGGCTTCTGAGCTCTGCACAGCTGCGCTTCCAAGGCTTTCTGCAATGCTGTTAAAGGAACTTTGCAGAGCAGCTATCTTTGTCAGGTCAGAATCCAGTAATGCCTTAATGCTGTCTATTTTCTGTGAAACATCTGTCCTTGTCTTGGATGCCTTCTCAAACTTCTGCTTTGTCTCGTCAAGCTTGCTCTCAACACTGCTTATAAGCGAGAGAACTGAAGAGGCGTTTGTGCCATAAGAAGATGATAGTTGCTCATTTATATCATTCAGGTCCGACTTTGCAGAACTTATCAGTGAAAGTATTGATGCGCGCTCACCAGAGGACATATTTATATTGGGTGAGCTGATAGTGCTGCTTATGGAATCAAGTGTTGAAATACTTTTGTTAACAGCATCCTTACCAAGCTCATTCAATTTCTCTGTTTTTGTGCGCAATTCAGCTATGTTAAAGCTTTCCTTGTTTATGGACAAATCCAGTGCATTAAGGTTGGTTTTTATTGAAATTATGTCCTGTGCTGTTTTTGTGTTATCTGTTGAAAGCTCTGTGAGTGTTGGCTTCTTTGCATTTATCTCTCCTATGGTATATCGTATTTTTCCCAGGAGAACGTCTGTGAGTTCTGTGCTTATCTCAGTTGCTCTTTCTGAAATCTTTGCAAAGAGAGTGTCCCTTACCATCCATACCAGATTGACTTTTGAATAGTCAACATAAAAAGTCACTGTATTGGTTTTGTTGCCGCTCAAATCCATATTCTTTGGAAATACCACACAGGTATGCGCCTTGCCCTGGCTTATGCTTTCAACGCATTGTGTTTCAGAATCAAATTTCATCGTTCTAAATTGTGAAGTATCAAGTTTTTGTATAAAAGAATTTATCAGGGGGGTGTATTCTGGAGAATATATGCCAATGTTTATTCTATAAGCGCTGTAGTTGTCAAAAGCTATTCCTGCAAGAAAAATCAGCAGCAATGGACCGAGAATAACAACTAGAGCAGAGCCCTTTGACTTTACCAGCAGGCGCAAATTTTTTTTTATTATCTCAAAAATCTTGTGCATATCGAACATCAACCATATGTCTAATAATTTCTAATTTCTCTAATATTTCATAGTTTTTTTAATCAATTTTTTGAAAACCTCGTCTAATGACGGCCTTGCAACATCAACATTCACGATAGAGTCCTCTGATTCCTTAACCGCTAAAAGAAGGTGATGCAAAACAGCCTCTGCTTCAGGAGTGTAGATTATCAGCTTGTGCCCCCTGTCTACAATCTGGTTTATCTCAAGAAGCTTTATCTTTTTTAGCTTTTCAATTATAAGGTTATATTTTCCTTGCGTAGTCTGCAAGTGTATTTCCTTGTCCTTACTGAAATTCTTCTTCAATTCTTCAATAGTGCCTACATCAATTATCTGCCCATCATGAAGTATACCTATCCTATCACATAAGTATTCCAGTTCCATCAAAAAATGGGATGCCACGATTACAGTTGTTCCTTCCTTGTTTATTTTCTTGAAAAGCCCAAGTAACTCACCGCGTGTTATAGGGTCAAGATCTGCGGTCGGCTCGTCCAAGATAAGCACAGAAGGATTGTGGATTATTGCACACGCTATATCAAGCTTTTTCTGCATTCCTCCTGATAGAAATTTAGCTGAAAGGTTTTCATATTGGCTCAGCCCAACCAGCATCAAAGCCCTTTTTGTGTTTTCATACACCAGGTCAGCAGGAAGATCATAAAGTGCAGAGAAATATTCAAGATTCTGGCGGACAGTGAGTTCAGGATAAAAAGAAGGTGTTTGTGCTGCAAATCCAAACATTGACCTTATTGAAAAAAGGTTTGTGAAAACAGACTCGAATTTTTCTTCACCCAAAACCTGCTTTGATCTGAAGAAAACATTGCCTGAACCTGGCTGTAACGCTCCTATTATCGTAGTTAGCAGGGTCGTTTTTCCAGAACCACTCATACCAATTATGCCAAAGATTTCACCCTCTTTTATGTTAAGGTTTAGATTGTTTAGAACAACATGCTGGCCGAAACTTATCACAAGGTCATGTACTCTTATGATATCCTCTTTCTCTTGCATCTCCTTTGGGCTTGGTAATATGTGAGAGTTCTGTGTTATAGAAGTGCCTTGACTCTTGTAGGTTGATTTACTCTTCATTTTCAGGTGCCGCCAGATTAAAGCATTAGGAGTATATAAACGAGAAGAATGAACAGCAACAATAATAAAAGATTATGCAATCACTTCAGAGAAATAAAAAAATCCCAAACCTAAAGGTCAAAGTATTTTTAGTGTAATAAAATCAAAGATTTTATGCAGTCAAAAATTTTAAAGAGAACGCTTGAAAGCTTCAAACCAAGTTGAAGTTTAGATTATGTTTAAATATGAATAGTGAATACTAAGTAATGAGTCATAAAAAAATATTATTAACGTATAAAAAAGATTATAAAACAATTATAAAAAACATAAGTCAAAAGAAAGATAGAAAAAATTACTAACTTAAATTTCATTTTTAAATTTTCAAAAATTTAGCGAAAAAACAGGAATTTAGCAAAGCAAGAAAAATAACCGAGAATACAAAAATGGAAATAATAAGAGAAATAAAACAAAAAAGATAAATGATAAACGAGATTAGTTAGAAATATTTTGTGTGATAAAAATGCCTGAGAAAAAATCCTTTTTGCTGCTCTCGCTCAAAGAGAGAAAACTAAAGAAGATTGCTGATGCAATAAACAGTGACACAGCGCAGAAGATACTGGATTTCATAGCAGAAAAAGGCTCTGCGACTGAAACAGAAATAGCATCTGCCCTACAACTGCCTCTATCAACAGTTCACTACAACTTGAAGAATCTTGTTGAGAGCACACTTGTATCTGCTAATGAATTTCATTACAGCGAAAAGGGAAAGGAAGTGAATCATTATTCTCTCTCAAACAAGTACATAATAATTGCGCCAGCAGTAGAAGAGGGCAGTATAAAAAATAAATTAAAGCATCTGGTATTTACTTTACTTACGGTTGTGGGAGCGGCATACTTGATTTCGTTGTTCAAACAGCAGAACACAATAATCTATGGCGAGAAAATCATGGCAAGAGCGCCAGAAGCTGCTGAAGGTTTAATGACAGCAGGAGCCGGTGCTGAAAGCACAGCTGTAGCAGAGAGCACACCACAATTGCTGCATACGTTCTTCCAGACAAATCAGATTGTGCTTTGGTTCATTGCAGGAGCATTATTTGCAATTGTAATTTATCTGCTGATAGGAAAGGTACAGGAATTCTATTCAGAAAGGAAAGGAAAATAAATCAGCAGTCCGATATTCTTAAATGGAAAAAGTTTAAATATTTGAGATAAACTCCTCATTGGAGATATCGAGTAAAAAGAGGGGTATGACTGTTATGTACGTTAGATTGAACATCAGAACAACTACTGCAGAAGAGCTGGTAGATATAACAGAAGACGTTGAAAATGCTGTGGAGAAATCTGAAGTAAAAGACGGCTTGTGCATTGTTTTTGCAAAGCATACTACAGCAGGCATTCTCATAAACGAGGCAGTTGATGCCAACCTGAGAGAGGACATAATCAGAGCATTTGAAGAGATTATTCCTAAGATTAAGTTTAAGCATGAGTGTTCAAGAAGAAATGCAGCAGCTCACATAAAAGCGACAATAATAGGAGCTGAAAAAATAATTCCTGTAAAAGACAGTAAGTTAGAGCTTGGAAGATGGCAGGGAATATTCTTTGCAGAATTTGACGGTCCTAGGAGCAGAACAGTTGTTGTCGAAGTGATTCCAGATAAAAATGCGGTGTGAAAAATATATAAGCCAAATAATCAAAAAACCATCAAAATGATCTGCGAACTATGCGGCAAGGAAATTGAGGATATATACAAGGTGGATATCGAAGGCTCTGAATTGAACGTGTGCAGGGACTGCAGCAGGTTTGGCAAAGTAATAGCACGCAAAGTTATGCAATCGGAAAAGAGCAAAAAGGAAGAAGCAAAGCAGAAAAAGAAAATCACCAAGCCGGCAGAGCCGGAGATTGTTGAAAAACTGGTTGACAATTTCTCAGAGCTGATAAGAAAGGCGAGAGGAAAAAGCGGGATGAACCAGCAAGATTTCTCAAAAAGACTTTCAATAAAGGAGTCAATGCTGCATAAGATAGAAACAGGAGAGTTCAAGCCCTCGATAGTGCTGGCAAGAAAGATTGAAAAGATTCTCAAAATAAAGCTTGTAGAAGAGATGGAAGAAAAGGAAGTGCACCTATTAGGCAAGCCTGACAAGACTGCTTTTACCATAGGTGACTTCATAAAGATAAAGGAGAAATAGAATTAGAATAAAGGAGAAGTAAATTGAAATAAATTTGTGATTCGAATTTCAGCGATTACGGATATTAATTTATTCTTTAAAAAAAAATGTTGAGTATTTTTATCAATCATTTCATTCATTAATTATCTATTATGATTTATTTTTATTATTTATTATCATTAATTATTTAGTTTATTATTATTTATTTAATATCAATTCTATTATTAATAATTAAATTCATTCTATTATTAATACATCAAGTGTTTATCAGTTAAAGTCAGTTAAAACATTAGAATAAACAAGATGGAAGATGCACGATAATGAAATTGCTAGGAAAAAGACATATTAAAGTCTATATTAAAACCGCAAAATCTATAAATAAGGCTGATAGAGTTTAATTTAAAATGCAGCTGAAAAAAGAGGAGAAATGGCTGCTGGTCATCTTTTTTTGTCTGCTCGCTTTCAGACTGTTTTTTGCACTGAAGACCGGCACATTTTTAGATGATGTCTCATACTTTAACCTTAGGCAGATTCTTCAGATAAGCAAAACAGGGCTGCCTATCCTAAAAGGCGATTTAAGCTATTCTGGAGGAAATATCATATTCCTGCCTGAAATGCATTACATAAGTGCAGCAGTCTATCTGATTTTTGGAAAATTTGTGCCAATAGATATACTCTTTAAAGTTTTCATGAATGTTTGCGCATCTGCCATAGTAATAGTGGTTTATCTTGCATGCCTTTATATGAGCAGAGACAGAAAAGCGTCTTTGCTTGCGGCTCTTGCAGCGGGCTTTTCACCTATTTTCATAAGCGAAACTGTCAACAGGATAAGCACATTCTCAATAAGCATTCCAATGAACTTTTTAATGTTCTATTTTTTCATGAGAAGCGGCACTGAGCGCTCTTTTGTTAAGTATTTTTTGATAACTTTAATCTTCTGCGCGTTTCTGGATTCAACAATTTTCATATTCTTGATTGCAATGGTCTTCTATCTGCTTCTTATAGAGATTGAGGAGTTAAAAGAAAGCGTTGCAAGATACGAACTTATATTTTTCTCAATAATATTCGTTTCATTGCTGAATTTTCTTGTATTCAAAAATGCTCTTCTAGTGCATGGATTAGGGATAATATGGCGAAACCTGCCTGCTGAAGTCATTGCAAGGTATTTTCAACGCATGAACATAATAGATATTATCTATAAGGTGAATGTGATTCCGTTCTTAACCGGAATTTATGTCCTCTATATATTTGCGGTTAGAGAAAAAAGAAAAAATATATTGTTGCTGGCTGCCATCTGCTTCACGGTTTTGGCTTTGCTTTGGCTCAGGCTCATTGAGTTTAATGCAGGGCTTATATTGCTTGGAATTGTGTTTGCGCTGCTCTTTGGATATTTCTATAAAACCTTTTTCTTGTATATTGAAAAGACAAAGATTGTGTCGCTAAAGAAATTCTTATCAATAGCACTGCTGTCGCTCTTAATAATAATCTCCTTAATACATTCATATGCTTATGCCAAGGAATCTGTTCAGAACTCAGTTTCAAAGGAAGAGTTGAATGCTCTTTCCTTCCTGAAAGAAAAACTCTTAAACGAATCTTCAGACAGCACAGTTGTATCAGCACCGAGCTCGGGCTATATAATCTCATATTTCACACAGACAAGGAATGTTATTGACACTAATTTCCTGCAGATTGAGCATGTAAATGAAAGATACGATGATGTAAAACAGGTATATACCACGCCTTATGAAACGACTGCAATAAAACTTCTTGAAAAATACAATGTGGATTTCATATATTTTTCCGGCAGAGAAAAAAATGAGTTTAATGTTGAAGAGCTTAAGTATGTGAATGATGAGAAATGTTTCAAACTTATTTATAATAATAATATAAAAATATACCAGAGTTTATGCAGACTGAAACAGGTTTATTAAACAAAGCAATTAAGCTTAATGCACAGATAAAAAATGCTGATGAAAAAGAATAATAACTAAAAAACACATAAAAAATATGCAAATAAAAATTAATTAAAAAATTTAAGCCAAAAATAATAATAAACTAAAAATCAAATCCAAAAAAATCCTTATAAAAAATAATAAATCTCGTTGTAAAAATAAAACCTAATAAGAGAACTTGAAAGTAAAACAAATAAAAATTTAATCGCAAACATGCTGACCAAAATGGCTCAAAAAGATTTTAAAAAATATAAAACAATGGGAAAAAAAATTGAGAAAGAGCATAGGCGCAAACACATAAAAAAAGTTCCTATCGCGACGTCAAATCTGAAACAGAAGAAAATTACTGACTTCAAAAAAGATTTCAGGAGAAGAATCAAAGAAGGACCGATGCTCTTATACATATTCCTTGCATTTATTATTATGGTTAGTATTTTCCAGCTCTTTCGCACAATAAATTCTGATTCTTGGATGGCGGGAACAGAACCATACTATCATTTAAGAATCGCCAGGCAGATTCTTGAAAATGGTGCGGTGGGAGAAGATGGGTTGAGCTTTGGCGGCAGACCTTATATCTTCAATCCTTATGATTACCTGCTGGCGTTTTGCGGAAAATTTGTAAGCATTGAAACCGCTTCAAAGATACTGCCCTTTATTTTCAGCATCATCGCCATGATATTTTTTTATCTCTTGATGAAAAAAGCAGAATTGTCTCTTATCACAAGAGGATTTATACTCATATGCTTAGTGGCAACGCCTGCATTTCTTTATTCAGCAATGTTTTCAAATTCGGAGATAGCAGGCATAGCAATGCTATTAATAGGATTTTATCTCTTTATAGGCAAGAAAGAATCTTCTTTCCTCTTCAGCATGCTCTTTTTCATTGCAGCTTCTCTTTTTAGCTTCATCAATTTCATTTCAGCAGTGCTGATAAGCGCATTCTATACATATAAACATGCGGAGAAGAGGACAAAGTTTGTGCTTCTGCTGCTGAGTTTTCTGTGCATTTCTCCACTATACCAGCTAATGTTTTACAGGTATGGAATTCCAGAACTGCCTTTCAAATTTGGGTTAGCACAACTGCTGGCGGAATTGGGTGCACTTGAAGGAATCAGCATATTTGGACTGATTTTGGCGGTAATAGGCTTTTTCGTTCTATGGAACGAAAGGGCAAAGTTTTACTTGCCATATGCGCTTCTTTTTTTCTTTGCAGCAGCTTTTATCTTAAATGCAAACATAAACCTTTATCTCGCTTTCATAATCTCAATCTTTGCTGGAAGCGCGCTCACCTTCTTAATTGAAAGAAGGTGGTGGCTAAAGCTTGTCAGAAACATTTCTCTGGCGCTTATTCTTTTTGGGCTTTTCTTTTCAGCAATTTCATTTGTAGGCAGAGCATCAGCTTCTGAACCGTATCCGCAGCTGATGAATTCACTTAGCTGGCTGGATAAAAATTCGAGATACCAGGGCATTGTTTTTTCACATTACAAAAATGGCTTTTGGATAGAGTATTTCAACAAAAAGAGCGTTACAGATGAAAATTTTATTTATGCTCCTGAACTTTATGAGCGCCTGAATGATTCCAATGAGATATTTTACTCAAGAAACCTTGAACGCACAGAAGAGCTGCTTGACAAGTACAATATCAGCTACATATTAATAACGCCAGACATGAAACAGGGGCTGGTGTGGAAAAAGGAAGAAGAAGGACTGCTTTTCCTTCTGAGAAACCATGAGATATTCAGCATGGTTCATGCAGCGAACAGCAGCAGAGGAATTGTCGAGATTTGGAAATATACAAAGAAATAGCAATGTCAAATAAGAGTTTTAAAAAGAATATTCCTCGAATTTTAATTATGATAAAGGCAAATCTTTATAGCAATAGTTAACAGTAATATTTTTATTATAAACAGCATTATCCTAAAAACAACAAATACATAACAAAAATTAATAATAAAATATATAACAAGGAATTAGATTAGAATGCTGCATCAAACAATGATAATGATTAAATAACAATTAAAAACCTTTATTATGCTCATTATAGCCGAAAAATAAAGAGAAGATGGTTGGATGCTAAAAGCAATTGAAATCGTCACTTGGGGAATTTATCTGATTACGCTTTACTACTCAATGTTCTGGTTTCTCACATTTTTGGAACTAAAAGAGAAAAAAGTGAAGAAAAAATTAAAAAATTTTCCCATGGTTACTGTGCTGATTCCTGCATATAACGAAGAAGACACAATAATCAAGACAATGACATCGGTGATTGAGCTGGATTATCCAAAAGACAAGATTGAGCTTATAGTTGTAAATGACGGGAGCAAAGACGCCACACCAGAACTTGTCAAAAGATTCATAAAAAAGCACAAAGACAGGAGAATAATTCTTATAAACCAAAAAAACAGCGGCAAATGGGTTTGCCTCAATAGAGGACTGAAGATTGCAAAGGGAGAATTTTTTGTATGCTTGGATGCTGATTCTTTCATCACCAAGAATGCCCTCAAAAAAATGCTTCTGCATTTTGAGGATGACAAGACAGCTGTTGTACTCCCAATAATGAAAGTAAAAAATCCAAAAAATATTCTGCAAAAAATCCAATGGTATGAGTATATCGTGAACATGTTTTATCAGAAGATGTCAAGTTCCCTAAATTGCCTGCATGTTGCTCCAGGCCCGTTCTCTCTTTACAAGACAGAAATTCTGAAAAAGGTTGGAGGCTTCAAATACGGATTTGCAACAGAGGATTTGGAAATAGTGTTCAGACTGCAAAAATATCATTACAGAATAATTCAGGTCAGTGAGGCTGAAGTTTACACAATAGCACCAGACAATTTTAAGGCATTTTACAAGCAGAGAAAGAGGTGGAACAAAGGCTCACTGCTTAATGCCTGGAGCTACAAAGAGATGGCATTCAACCGAAATTATGGGGATTTTGCAATGATGCAGATGCCTACTTTAATGGTGCTTGGATTATTGGGCGCAGTACTTTTTTCAATAATTCTCTATTATGGCATACTAAAACCGTTATACAAGCTTTTTGTAAATGTTGTGCTGGTAAGATTTGATATATGGACTTTGCTTAGGAATATAAATTTAGATATGAATATATTAGATATAAACTTTCAAAGACTGGCAATCGCACTTATTGCTTTGGGAGTTTCTGTAATAATGTTTATGGTTGCACATTCGCACACAAAAGAAAAGATAGTCAAATACGGCATCATACCTGTGATGATATATTTGTTTGTATATTACCTCGCACTCGGAATGGTATGGCTGGCCATAATGAAGGACGTAATAGTCAGGCAGGTGAAGAACATATGGTGAGGAGAATAGAAAAAAGTAGGTATTTGATGGCAGCACTATTCGCTGTAATAATATTCAGTTTTGGGCTGAGCGTAGGAATGGTTGCGGAAAACAGGCGCATAGAGTATATGAACAAATTTTATCAATTGCAGAGCAATGAATATGAGAGCTTACAACTGCAGTATCTTTATTTGACAACAATTTCAAATACAAAAGAAAGCTGTCCTGTGTTACAGTATT
>Ga0172364_10001221_pt1 | contig 19538 bp, 16 predicted proteins | sample LakKivSesite10cm_FD_114545 | JGI IMG/M metagenome (GOLD analysis project Ga0172364, IMG submission 114545) | Sediment microbial communities from Lake Kivu, Rwanda - Sediment site 10cm | ecosystem: Environmental > Aquatic > Freshwater > Lake > Sediment | place: Rwanda: Western Province, Lake... | reverse complement strand
TGGCCACCGACGACCTCATGCGCCATCTGGCGTCGGTCCGCAACCTCATCCGGGTGAAAGAGGCCGAATCCGATTCTGTTATGACCCTGTGCGCGATGTGCTACAACACCCTAAAGAGGGTCAACGAAAGGGTTAAGGCCGATCCGGAAAGTCTCCAGAAAATCCACAAGTTCATGGATGAGGAGAAGATTACCTACCAAGGGGATGTCAAAGTCCGGCATCTGTTGGAGCTTTTGCGGGAGGACATTAAGTTCGAGACAATCCAGAAGAAGGTGAAGAGGCCTCTGCAAAAGCTTAAAGTCGCCAGCTACTACGGCTGTCTTCTTGTCCGGCCCAAGGAGATCGGCCTTGACGATATGGAGAACCCGACCGTTTTGGACGACCTAATGATCGCCCTCGGGGCCGAGTCCGTCGACTTTCCTTATAAGACAGAGTGCTGCGGCGCCTATCAGACTGTAGACAAGCCGGAGATGGTGGCCAACCGAACCTATAGCATCCTGAGCTCGGCCCGGACCCGGGGCGCGGAGGTTGTCTCCGTGAGCTGTCCCCTCTGTGCCTTCAACCTGGACCATCGCCAAAAAGACGCGGCCGAAACGCACTCCGACTTTAGAAAGCTGCCGATCCTCTATTTCACCCAGCTCCTGGCCATCGCCATGGGCTGCGGTGAAGATTCCCTGCGCTTGGATCTCCACTATGTTGACCCCAAGCCGCTCCTGCGGCAGAAGGGGCTGATCTGAGGGAACCATGACCATCCATTTCGGCAATCTCAAGCCAAAAAGGGGCGACATCCACATCAACAGGGAACGATGCAAAGGCTGTGGTTTCTGCGTCGAGTATTGCCCGCGCGACGTCCTCGAGCTGTCCGAGGAGTTCAACAAGAAGGGGTATCACCCGCCCCGGGTGGTGAAGGAGCAAGAGTGCATCTTCTGCCAGCTGTGCGAAGCGATCTGCCCGGAATTCGCCATCTTTGTCACTCTCAAAAAAGAGGAGGAAGACGTTGAGAAAAGTGAAAGCAGACCCTAAGGGAGTCTTGACCGGTTCTCACTACCTCGACGGCGACTTCGCCATTGCCGAGGGGGCCTTGGCGGCCGGATGCAGATTTTTCGCGGGATATCCGATCACACCTTCCACTGAAACCGCCGAGCGCTTTGCCGAGCGAATCCCTTTCGTCGGCGGTGTCTTCATCCAGATGGAGGACGAGATCGCCTCAATCACAGCCCTAATCGGGGCTTCCTGGGCGGGGCAAAAAGCCATGACGGTAACATCCGGGCCCGGATTCTCCTTGATGATGGAGAATATCGGTCTCGCAGCCATGATGGAAACGCCGATTGTCATCGCCAATGTCCAAAGAGGCGGCCCGTCTACGGGTCTCCCGACGCTCGTCGGACAGGCGGATATGATGCAGGTGAAATTCGGCTCCCACGGCGACTACGAAATTATCGCTCTCTCCCCCGAGTCTCCCCAGGAGTGCTTCGACCTAACGATTAAGGCGTTTAACCTGTCAGAGACATACCGGGTGCCAGTTTTCGTTATGACAGACGAATGTGTGGGTCATATGCACGAGAAGGTGGTCATCCCGCCCGCCGAACAGATCGAGCTGGTTGAGCGGAAATATTACGAGGGTCCCAAAGAAAAATACCTCCCCTACAAGCCGGATAAAGACTTGGTCCCGTTCATGGTCAAGGCTGGAGACGGATACCGCTTCCATACAACGGGTCTGACTCACGACCAACGAGGCTACCCGGTGATCAATGCGGAAGCCCAGGACTGGTGTGTCAAACACCTGGTCGACAAAATCCGCAAGAACGCGAATAAGATCATCGAATATCAGGAAGACCAAACGGACAACGCGGAAGTCGTCGTTGTGTCCTACGGAATTACCTCGCGCGTCGCAATCAAGCCCGTTCTGGACGCCCGCAAGGCCGGAATCAAGGTCGGAACGCTCCGTTTGATCACTGTCTGGCCCTTTCCGGAATCTCGGGTTAAAGAGTTGGCCCAGAAGATCAAAGCCTTCGTCGTGCCCGAGCTCAACCTGGGGCAGATTTGCCGGGAGGTCGAGCGCTGCGCCGCGGGCGGGGCTGCGGCGATCAGTGTCCCGCACTGCGGCGGCTGGGTTCACGACCCCGATGACATCTTGAAAGCCATCAAGGAGGCCGCCCGATGAAAACTGAGGAACTCGCAGAACCCAAAAACCCGATGGAGGATTTCCTCCGGATGGACCGGATCCCGCACATCTGGTGCCCGGGCTGCGGGATCGGGACGGTGGTTACGTCCTTCGCCGATGCGCTCCGGAAGAGCGAAATTGACCTTGATAAGGTGGCCGTTGTCTCCGGGATTGGATGCGCCGGCCGAGTGGCGGGGTACGTCAAATTCGACTCCTTCCATAGCACCCACGGCCGGGCAATTCCATTTGCCACCGGGCTCAAACTGGCCAACCCCGAACTTAATGTCATCGTTTTCAGCGGCGACGGAGACATCGCTGGCATTGGAGGAAACCATCTCATTCATGCGGCCCGCCGCAACATGGATATCCTCGTGATTTGCGTGAACAACTTCAATTACGCAATGACGGGAGGACAGGTGGCGGCCACATCTCCGCTCAGCGCCAACCTCTCAACGGCCCCCTATGGAAATTACGAGTACCCCTTCAGCCTGCCCTATCTTGTCGATACGTGCGGAGCCACCTACGCCGCCCGGTGGACGGCTCTCCATATCCGCCGAGTCACCCGGTCCATCCAAGAGGCGCTGGCGAAGAGGGGTTTCCGCTTCATCGAGGTCATCACACCGTGTGTCACTCTGTATGCCCGCCGGAACAGGCTGGGCGATGGCTTGAACTTGCTCAAATACTATTATGATAAGTCAGAAATCCAGCATGGTGCGGATACACGCACCCTCGGCATTGACTATCAGGGCAAACTCATCGTCGGCAAGTTCGTGGACAGGGAAAAGCCCACCTTCCTGGAGTGCATGAACACCCACCTCCAAAAAGCCTTGGGCAGTAAATACGTTCCGTATGGAGTGAAACCATGAAAGAAATCCGTTTTTCGGGCTATGGCGGTCAGGGGATCATCCGCTGCGGTCTGATCACGGGAAAAGCCGTTTCGCTCTTTGACAACAAGTTCGGAACGATGACCCAGAGTTTTGGTCCGGAAGCGCGGGGAAGCGCCTGCAGCTCCCAACTGGTGATATCCGAGGACCGTGTGCTCTATCCCTACATCACCCGGCCCGAGATCCTGGTTGCGATGTCCCAGGATGCCTATGAAAAATATGAGCCGGACCTGCGGGAGGATGGGACCCTCATTTATGACACGGATCTTGTGCGCTTGAAATCACCACGCGGCCGGATCAAAACCTACGGGGTCCCCTCCACTCGGTTTGCCGAAGAAATGGGCAACCGGGTATTTGCCAATTTGGTTATGCTGGGCTTTTTCACCGCTATCACCAAAGTTGTCAGCCCAGAGGCGATGAAAAAAGCCCTGCCCGGTCTTGTGCCCTCGAGGTTCTTGGAACTCAACATCCGGGCTTTTGAAAAAGGATATAGCTACGGACTCGAATCTTTAGCCTCCCAAAAAGAAGAGTCCCGGAGCGAAGCAAAGCCGGCGGACAAACCGGCTGATCCCGGGGGCCGGAAAAATCCGCCGCGAAAGGCTAGACAATGAAACGGACCGGTGTCTTCATCTGCCACTGCGGCATCAACATCGCCGGCACAGTGGACGTTAAGAAGGTTGCGGAGGAACTGGGGAAATACCCCGGTGTTGTCCATTCCGAGGACTATGTCTATATGTGCTCCGACCCTGGCCAGAACCTGATCGAGCAGGCAATTAAGGGAAAAAATTTGGACAGCGTCGTGGTCGCCTGCTGCTCCCCCAACCTTCACGAAACGACTTTTCGAAACGCCTCCAAGCGGGCCGGTCTGAACAGCTTCCGGTGCGAGATTGCCAACATCCGGGAACAATGCAGCTGGGTGCACAAGGACAAGCCGCGGGCCACGCAAAAAGCGACCAAAATCGCACAGGCGACCGTGGAGAAAGTCCGCCGGAATGAATCCCTCGAAGCGCTGAGCGTCCCGGTGACACGGAGAGCCCTCGTTATTGGAGGCGGAATCGCCGGCATTCAGGCCTCGCTTGATCTGGCCAACAGCGGGTTCGAAGTGATTCTGGTAGAGAGGAATCCCTCGATCGGCGGCCACATGATCCAGCTATCCGAAACCTTCCCCACCCTGGACTGTTCGCAGTGTATTCTCACTCCGAAAATGGTCGAGGTCTCCAGACACCCCAATATCAAGCTGATGACATACAGCGAAGTCCAGGACGTGAGCGGGTATGTCGGCAACTTCAAGGTCAAGATCCTGAAGAAGCCTACCTATGTTGACCCGGCGAAATGCACGCTCTGCGATGAATGCACCAAGGTCTGTCCAATCGTTGTGCCCAATGAATTCGATCTCGGTCTGACCGGCAGGCGAGCCATTTATATCCCCTTCCCTCAAGCGATTCCCGCTTCCTACACTCTGGATGATAAAAACTGCCCGGATCCGTTCACAACCATCGCCTGCGGTAAGTGTGCCGACGTCTGCAAACCCAAAGCCATCGACTACGACCAGAAGCCGCAAATCATCGAGGAGGAAGTGGGAGCGATCATCGTCGCAACCGGCTATGACCTTTATGACAAAGAGAAAATGGCCGAATACGGATTCGGCAAGTACGCCGATGTTCTTGACGGACTCCAATTCGAGCGCCTCTGCTCGGCGTCGGGTCCGACCAAAGGTCATATCCTGAGACCCTCCGACCACAAGGAACCCAAAGAGGTTGTTTTTATCCAATGCTCGGGGTCGCGCGACCCCGAAAACCACTGCGCTTATTGCTCGAAGATCTGCTGCATGTACACAGCCAAGCACGCGATGCTCTATAAACACCATGTTCCCGACGGTCAGGCGTATATCTTCTACATCGATATCCGCTCGGGCGGCAAGGGATACGAGGAATTCGTCCAGCGAGCTGTCGAGGAAGACGGCGTTGTCTACCTCCGCGGCAAGGTCTCAAAAGTCTTTGAAGATAAGGGGAAGATAATGGTCTGGGGAGTTGATACCTTGACCGGCAAACATATTGAGATTGCCGCCGACATGGTGGTCCTCGCGCAGGCCATGCGGCCTTCAACAGGCGCCCAGGAGCTTGCCAAAAAGCTCAAGCTGGCCATGGACAAGGACGGCTTCCTGGCCGAGGCCCATCCCAAACTGAGGCCGGTCGAAAGCGTTACATCCGGGATGCTTCTCGCCGGGGCGGCGCAGGCTCCGAAGGACATTCCCGAAGCGGTGGCCCAGGCCAGCGGCGCCGCGGCCAAAGCGGTGGCCATCCTTTCCCAGGAGAGGCTGTTCCACGCCCCAACCGTGGCCAAGGTCGTCAAGAACCTGTGCACAGGCTGCGGAATGTGTGTCTCCGTATGCCCTTATGACGCCCTGAGCCTGAAGGACGCCAAAGCTGAGGTGAACGAGGTCCTCTGCGAGGGCTGCGGAACATGTTCCGCGACCTGCCTGCGCTCGGCCATCCAGGTCAGAAACCTCACTCAGCAGCAGGTAGCCGAAATGATCAACGCGTGTCTCGGAGGCTAATCATGGCGGAGGAATTCGAACCCCGGATCGTCGCCTTCCTGTGCAAGTGGTGTTCGTCGGCCGGTGCTGACCTCGCCGGCGTTTCCCGGATGGAGTATCCTCCGAACATCGTCCCTATCCAGGTGATGTGTTCCGGCAGCGTTTCCCCGCTCTACATATTTTCTGCCTTCAACAAGGGCGCCGACGGGGTTCTGGTTTCCGGCTGCCATCCGGGCGACTGCCACTACATCAAGGGTAACTACTACGCCAGGCGTCGGTTAAACCTGGTCAACAAGCTCCTCGAATATGTCGGCCTTGAACCCCAAAGGTTCCGAATGTCGTGGGTTTCGGCGGCCGAAGGGACCAAGTACACCCAGGTCATAAAGGATTTTGTCAAAGACTTGAAACCGCTCGGCCCTCAAACCAAACTGAGGAGAAACGCCTGATGGCCAAGATCGACGAGCTCAAAGAGGAAGCCCGGAAGGTACTCCGCGACGGGACGGTCAAGTATATTATTGGGTATGGAAATGGGACGAACGGCTGGCCGGCGGCGCCGATTTTCGTAAAGAAGCCTGAGGATGTCGATCGGTTCATTTGGGACCCAACCTGCGTTCATAACCTGGTCCGCTTCCTGATCGATGAGAAGCGGCGCAAGGCCAGACAAAAGCAACCCGACAAGCGGCCCGTCGGGATATTCGTCAAGGGTTGCGACAGCCGGGCCATCGTTGTGCTTCTTCAAGAGAAATTCATCGAGCGGAGCGATGTCTATATCCTGGGCGTTTCCTGCGAAAAGGCCGGAGTCGTGGACGCCGCCAAGCTCTCGAAGAAGCTGGCGGGAAAGATGCCCAAAAGGGTCGAACTCGATGACCAGAACCGCTTTGTTGTCACCACAGAAAGTGGCAAGATCGAGGCGGCTGCCGACGAGCTCCTGGCCGAGAGGTGCCGGGAATGCCCGGCCAATTTTCCGGTAATCTATGACGTCCTGAGCGGCGAGAAGGTCAAAAGAACTCCGGACAAGCCGTATGGGTCGCTTGAGAAAATCGAGTCGCTCTCGGCCGAGGAGCGCTGGACCTTCTGGAAAGCCCAGCTGGATAAGTGTATTCGCTGCTATGCCTGCCGCTCGGCCTGCCCCATGTGTTACTGTGACGAGTGTGTCGTGGACAGTATCAACCTGGCCGTAACCGCCGATACCACAGCCGATGAGAAGGCGCAGAGAATCCGCTGGGTTCAAAGGTCGGCAGAGTCTTCCGAGAACTTTGTCTATCATCTTGTCCGGGCGATGCATCTGGCCGGGCGATGCATCGATTGCGGGGAATGCGAGCGTGTCTGCCCGCTCGACATCCCGCTGCGGTTTCTGAATAAAAAACTGGAGAAGGAGGCCAAAGAGCTCTTTGGCTACGACGTCGGCTTCGATGCCTCCCTGCCAGCACTCATCTCCTGCTTCCGGGATGAGGACCCCCAGGATTTTATAAGGTGAGACGATGGAAAAGACGCTCGCCAAAAAATCCTTTCCTCAATGGGTCAAGGCTTTGGATTCCTGGACAGTCTATGTCCCCAGGAAAGACGATGAAGGTCGCTGGGATTTTGTCAGGGCCGACGGACAGGAGACGGCTCTCGATATTTCTCAGACCACCCTCCCTCCGAAAAAAATCCTCTTTCCCCAGAGAGAGGTCTTCCTCGAGTTCCGCAAAACTCAAGCGGGAAACTTAGAAACCACAGAGATCAAAGAAGTCCTGCCAGAAGTCCACCCCACGGTCGTCATTGGAGCCCGGCCTTGCGAGGCCAGGGCGGCCTGGCTGCTGGACAAAGTATTTGGCGGTGAGTTCCAGGATATTTATTACTGGAAGCGCCGCGAGCCGACTACGCTGGTTGGCCTCGCCTGCACCCCACCTCCTTCGGACAACTGCTTCTGCCCATCGGTAGAGGGTTCACCCCACTCCGAGGAGGGCCTGGATGTTCTGCTGACGGACCTCGGTGACCGATACTATGTGAAATCAATGACCGCCAAGGGAGAGGCCCTCATCTCGGCCGCTCCAAAGCTCTTCTCAGAGCCCAGCGCGGAGGATCAAAAACGGGTCAAGGCGGCTCATGCCGAGTCGGAGAAGCAGATCAAACGGCAGGTCAAGGACGCCAGGGGCATTTCCGAAAAGCTCAAGGGGATGTTTGATTCCCCATTCTGGGACGAGGAAGCGATGAGCTGCCTGCGGTGCGGCATCTGCACCTATCTTTGCCCGTCCTGCCACTGTTTCGATATTAACGATGAGATCGAAACCTCGTCGCCGCTTCGTGGCCAGAGGGTCCGGACCTGGGACACCTGCCAGTTTCCCGATTTCACGATGCATTCTTCGGGACATAACCCTCGACCGGACAAGGCCTCCCGGCTGCGGCAGCGTCTCTTGCACAAGTTCCAGTATTTCGTCCAGGTCTACGGCCAGATCATGTGCGTCGGCTGCGGCCGCTGCATCACGCTCTGCCCGGTCGGAATCGACATCATTAAAGTCCTGGATAAAGTGAGACAAGATGGAGACTAGCGTCTATACCCCTCAGCTGGCTAAGATCATTCAGACTAAGGATGAAGTCGTCGGCCCGCGGGCTATCAAGACCTTCCGCACCCAGTTCGTAAACGGCGGGCGCCTCGACTTTCGGTGCGGCCAGTGCGCCATGCTTTCGGTCTTCGGCAAGGGAGAATCGATGATTTCGATCTCTTCCTCCCCGCTGGTCAAAGACTACCTTCAATTCAGCATCCTCCGGACTGGACGGGTCACAGCCGCCCTCCACGATATGGAGGCCGGGGATACAATCGGGATCAGAGGCCCCTACGGCAACGGCTTCCCGATCGAGGAATGGCGGGGGAAAAACCTCGTCTTTATCGGCGGAGGAATCGGCCTCGCCCCTCTCTGGTCAGTTGTCCAGACCGCCCTGCTGCGCAAGAGGGAATTCGGCGCACTGAGCCTGATCTACGGAGCCCGGACGTCCAAAGACATTGTTTTCAAGGATGAGCTTGAAGAGCTCAAGGACAAGATGCCAGTCCACTTGTCAATCGATGTGGCCGAGCCCGACTGGAAGGACTTCGTTGGGTTCGTCCCGACCAACGTTCTGGATAAAAAGCCCTCGCCGACCAACACGATCGCGATCACCTGCGGTCCGCCGATCATGATTAAATTCGTCATCAAAAACCTAAAGGACCTCAAGTTCGAGGACGAGCAGATTTATACGACTGTCGAAAACAAAATGAAATGCGGCATCGGAAAGTGCGGCCGCTGCAACATCGGCTTCCATTATGTCTGCAAAGACGGACCTGTGTACTCCTGGGCCGAGCTCAAGAAGCTGCCGCAGGAATACTGAAGAGAGGCCGGTTTCATGAACAAGGAGATGAGATAATGGCCAAGCAAAAAGCACCCGCCAGAAAGACGGCCGTTTCCTCCAGGTCAAGGGCTCCTAAAGCCAAGCCTCAGGAACCCCTCAAGAAAATGGTGACGGTCTACATTATGGGCAAGTCGCACCGCGTTCCAGCCGAGGCCACTATCATGGGGGCCATCGAATACGCCGGCTACCAGATCAAGCGCGGGGCGGGCTGCCGGGAAGGATTTTGCGGTGCTTGCGCAACTGTTTATCGCCTGCCGGGCGATTATAAAATCTATACGGGTCTGGCCTGCACCACCTTGGTCCAGGAAGGGATGTGGCTGTCACAGCTCCCCGTCATTCCCGCTCAAAAGCCCATCTATGATATCGAGAAGCTCAGGCCCGATGTGACCGCATTCCAGGTCCTCTATCCAGAGATTTTCCGCTGCGTCGCCTGCAACACCTGCACCAAGGCCTGCCCCCAGAGCCTCGAGGTCATGGACTACATCCAAGCAGCTATCCGCGGCGATATCGAGAAAGTCATGGACCTGAGCTTTGACTGCCTAAGCTGCGGCCTGTGCGCCATCCGCTGCCCGGCCGAGATCGTCCACTACAACGTGGGGATATTGGGCCGGCGGCTATACGGTCGCTATCTGGCCCCCAAGAGTCCGGAGCTCGAGAAGAGGCTTAAGGAGATCCGAGAAAAGAAATTCGAAAAGGAATATCGAGAGTTGATGGGGATGTCGCGGGAGGAACTGAAAAAAAGATACTATGCCCGGGACACTGAGTAAAGGAGCATCCGATGTACCCAGAATACATGCACGAATCCCTCAAGCGGGTTGAGGAGACACGGCCCAAGCGCCTCGAGCTCCAACGATCGGGAAAACCGGTTTTTCCGCCGATGACCGCGGAAGAGCGGGAAGACGTCCTGAACAAATTTCATCCCGATTATAAAAAAGAATCCCGCCGGACCGTCCGTGTCGGGCCCAACAGAGGGGAGCTCATCACCACAGAAGTGGCCGACATGCTGGAATCCCACGGTCGGATCAAGCCGGACCTTTTCGACCTCACAAAACCGGACTACGAAACCGACATTTTGATTGTCGGCGGCGGGGGAGCCGGATGCGCCGCCGCCATCATTGCCATGCAGAACGGGTCCAAAAGCATCATCTCGACAAAACTCCGCATCGGCGACGCCAACTCGATGATGTCCCAGGGGGGGATGCAAGCGGCCGTCTCGCCGACAGATTCACCCACCCGTCATTATCTCGACGCAATTGGCGGCGGGCATTTTGACAACAAGCCGGATTTAGTCCGCGCCCTCACCGAAGATGGACCTGAAGTCGTCAAGTGGCTCGAGGACTTGGGAGTTGTCTGGGACAAAAATCCGGACCATACGATGTATGTCCTTCACGGCGGCGGGACCTCCCGCAAGCGGATGCATTCCTGTCGGGACTATACAGGGGCCATCATTATGCGAACCCTCATGGACGAAGTCCGTAACCATCCCGATAAAATCACCGTGCTGGAGTTCATGCCCACGGTCGAGCTCATCCTCGACACCAAGGGCCGCTGCGCCGGCGGGGTTCTATACAACATGGAGACCGAGGAGTATTTCACCGTCAAAGCGAAAGCGACCATTATCGCGACAGGCGGTTATGGAAGGCTCCATATCCGCGGCTTTGACACCACCAACCATTACGGGGCAACCGGCGACGGCCTGATTATGGCCTATCGGGCTGGGGCTAAGCTCCTGTACATGGATTCGGTTCAGTATCATCCGACGGGAGCAAGCTTCCCCGAACAGATCGCCGGTTTCCTGATTACGGAAAAGATCCGGGGAGCTGGCGGACAGCCCATCAACAAGTTCGGTGAGCTCTTTGTCTTTCCGCGGGAGCCCCGCGATGTGGAAAGCGCCGCCTTCATCCGCGAATGCCTCGAGCGGGGCAACGGAATTCAGACTCCGAGCGGGCGCTGGGGTGTCTGGCTGGATTCTCCCCTCATCGAGATCATCCAGGGCTCTGGGTATCTTTATAAAAACTTCCCCGCCATGGTGCGGCAGTTCATCCGCTATCAAATCGATATCACCAAGGAGCCGATGCTCGTCTACCCCTCGCTCCACTACCAGAACGGCGGAATCGAAATCAACGCTAAGTGCGAGACCAATGTCCCGGGCCTCTATGTCGCCGGCGAAGCCTCAGGCGGCGTTCACGGCCGGAACCGGCTGATGGGCAATTCCGTCCTCGATTACAACGTCTTCGGCCGCCGGGCCGGCAAATACGCCGCGGAATACGTCAAACACGTGAATCTGGGCAAGCTGACCCTCGAGCACGTCACCGCCTATGAGAACGAGCTGAAAAAAGCGGGGATCAAAACGGACCGAATCGCTCCCGTGCTTCTCCCTTCCTACACCCCCGAGGAAGTGCGCAAACGGCAACTCACAGCACACTACGAAGGCACGTTGCGCTAGCCGCTGACAGCGTTTTCCCGCTCCGGCTCAATCCTCCCACCACCGGGGCCGGCGTTTGGATTTCTCGTTGACCGGCTCGGCATCGAGCGCCCACATGCCGCGTCCGTGGGTGGCTATGACGATGATGTTGTCACGGGGGTGGACAATCAGGTCATGAACGTAGACCATCGGCAGGTTGCCGCCCAGGACAGTCCAGTTCTTGCCCCCGTCCTTGGTGACAAAGACACCTGCGTCCGTGCCGACATAGAGGATGTTCCGACTCACGGGGTCCTCCCGGATCACGTTCACCGGACCGAAGGGAATATTACCGGAGATACTGACCCAGGTTTTGCCGAAGTCGGTGGATTTCCAGACATAAGGCGTGAAGTCATCGTCCCGCTTGCCGTTCTGGGTCATATAGACTGTCCCGAGGTCGAACGCCGAAGCCACGATGCGGGAAACCCATTTTTGATACGGGAGGCCAGACATGATTTCCACCCATGTCTTGCCGCCGTCTCGGGTGACATGGACCTTGCCGTCGTCAGTTCCCACATAAATCAGGCCGGCCCGAAGCGGCGATTCCGAGATGGAAAAGATGGTGTGGTAGGGAATATCGCCCATTTCGGCCGCGGTATTATAGGTGAGGTCCGGGCTGACTCTTTCCCAAATGTCTCCCCGGTTGAACGACCGGAAAAGATACTGCAAGCCGTGGTAGATCGTCTCGTTGTTATGAGGAGAAATGATAAACGGCGCCACCCATTGGCCCCGGAGAGGCGGCTCGTCAGGATAGGTAGCCGGCAGTAGGCTCTTGGTCCTCTCCCTCCGCGGCAATCTCATATCCGAACGCTCGATCCGGCCATAAAACCCGGCCGAATAAACAATGTCCGGATCGAACGGATCGATGGCGTGACTGCAGCCCTCTCCGCCTGGAGCTTCTTCAAAAGGCACGGCTTCAAAGCCTTCCAGAACGCGCCCCGTGAACCTTTCCGTTTTTCTGATGACCTGTCCGCGGAAACTCCCATGGTCCTGCATGGACCCGTAAACCCGGAACGGAGTGGCCATGTCGTACGCGATGTTGAAGAACTGGCAGACCGGGAAGTTGTGCCTGAAATCGCGCCATGTCTTGCCTCCGTCATAGGAAATCCCGATGCCGCCATCGTTCACATTGACTAGGTAATTGGAGTTATCCGGGTCGATCCAGAGGCCATGATGGTCGCCGTGGGTGCCGTAGGTCTGCGTGAATGTCTTGCCGCCATCGCGGGAAATATTCAACGCCAGGCCCATTGTGTAGACGGTATTCTCGTCGTTCGGGTCGACGCGAACTTGGCCAAACACCCAGCCATAAGTCCCCGAATGACGTTCCATCAGAGTCTTTGTTTCCGGACTTGTCGGGGCAACCAGTTTCCAGGTTTCTCCTCGGTCATCCGATCGATACAGTGTCGCCCCTTTGATTCGGCCGCTCGACGGACGACCGTAGGAGTCCATTTCTTCCTCGGCACCCTCGGCAGCCGCTTTCTCATAGTTATCGACAAAGGCGTAAAGCACATTGGGCTTCTTCAGACAGACATCGATCCCGATGCGCCCCCGATGCCGCCCCTCTGGCAGCCCGCTATTAATGCTTTTCCAGGTTTTCCCCCCGTCCGTCGTCTTATAGATGCCACTCTCAGAGTAGCCCGAGAAGTTGCGCGGGTCGTTCCACTTGAGCCGGACTCTCTGCCAAGTGGCCGCAAACAGCGTGTTGCTGTCCGAACGGTCCATGACCAGGTCGATTGCGCCTGTCCGCTCATTAATAAACAGGATTTTCTCCCACGTCTTCCCACCGTCAGTGGTCTTGAACACTCCCCGCTCAGCGTTATCGGTCCACTCATGGCCAGACGCGGCCACATAGACGATGTCCGGGTTTTGAGGGTGGACGACGATCCGGGCGATGGTGTTTGTATCTTGAAGTCCCATATGCGCCCACGTCTTTCCGCCGTCCGTTGATTTATAAATTCCGCATCCGGCCTGGGAGCTTCGGAAAATGTTGGCTTCTCCTGTCCCGACCCAGAGGATTTCAGGGTTGCTCGGGGCGATGGCGATATCCCCGATGGCCGTCGAAGCCGCCTTCTCGAAGACCGGCTCCCAAGTTGTTCCCTCGTTGACCGTTTTCCAGACCCCACCCGAAGCCGTCGCCGCATAAATCGTGTAGCTTTTCCCTCGGGGCGCCACAACGGCCACGTCGGTCATCCGGCCGCTCACGTTAGTCGGACCGATGTGGCTCCAATTGAGCCCATTGAACGGCGAGGCTTTGGTCATTTCCAGATAGGTCTCGAACCCCTTGATTCGAAGAGCCGGGTCTGTGGACTGGATCCGCACCGGTTTAGCGGTTTTTTCGCCCAGGAGCTCTCCCGACAATACGAAACCCAGGCAAAGCAGAAGCCCAAAAAAAACTATAGCCGGCAAATAATTGCGCTTGGACATTTGACTCCTTTCTTGAACCTTAAGAATTGGCCGGTCCGGCCTTCGGCAAAAGCCTGGCTTCCGGCCCAAAGGGCAATTTTAGGAAAACGCCTTCCTGGTGTCAACCGAATTCGCAACAACGGGCCTGGATCTTCAGCTCCTGAAGCCCCAAGCAAGGACCGCCAAAATCTTTGACTTTTCAGGCCGATTTGTTATATAAGAAGCTGAAATTTGGAAAAAAGGGAGAGCCCATGGCCGAAAATGGAATCGAAAGACGGACCTGCATTCGCTTCAAGATTCCCGGCGCAACGGTCAACTATCAGAAGAAATCGCTCTTCCCCAAGCCTGGATTCATCGAGGAGTTTTGCCCCGTCCTGGACATCAGCCGTGGGGGAATCCGCTTCCTCACCCAGAAGATGATCAAACCGGATACCGAGGTCACGCTGAGGATTTCCGTTCCGGGGGAACGGATCCCATTCACCATGAAGGGCATTGTCAAATGGTCGGCGCCGAGCGAAGGGAAAAGCTACCCGTTCCAGGTCGGCGTCCAATTCCACCCCTACGGGATGGAGAAAGACCAGAACCTTCCTCAAACCATGGTCAAAATCATGGCTCTTGAGCAGAAGTTTGCCGACACGGACAAAGATAACGGACAACCCTCAGGCTCCAACAAAGACGAATTCCAGATCTAGGCCGACCTGTCTTTTTTCTCCCCTTCGACAACCACCGGGGAGAAATCTGCGATCTTGAGAAGCAGACGGCTGATCGCCTGGAGCTGCGCCAGCCGGTTCTGCCGGGTCGGAGCATCTTCGGCCATGACCAAAACTTTGTCAAAGTAGGTGTTGAGGAGAGGCTGAAGCTTGAAAATCATGCCCTGGGCCCGGGCAAAATCGCCGGCACTAATCCAGGGAAGCGCTTTATCCCTAAGAATGCAGAATGAAAACCAGAACTCCTTCTCTTGTTTCTCCCTAAAAAGATCAGGGTTCACCTCATAAGACGGATGCCCGCGAATGATGTTGTTGACCCGCTTGGCCATCAAGATGAACGGCTCAAAAGACGGGCTCTTCTCCAGCGAGGCCAAAGCCTTGAGTCGAAGATAGGAAAAATAAACAGAGTCCAATCCCGCGCCCAGCGCCGCCTCAATCAAGTCATAACGGTATCCCTCGCCCTCCCAGATAAATCGGAGTCGCTGACTGAAGAATGTCCGGCAATATTCGATGATTTCCCCCTTTGGTTTTTCGAGCCTCTCCCCGTAGCCGGAGACCGCTTGATTCAAGAGGTCATCGAACGAGAGATGGACCTTCCGGCCGAGTATGATTCGGCAGACGGCTCCGGCCGACCGCCTCAAACCGAATGGATCACTCGAGCCCGTAGCCAAAAGCCCGATCCCGACGGCGCCGACAATCGAGTCAAGCTTATCGGCCAGGGAGAGAAACGCACCGGCCGCTGAAACCGGCAAAGGATCATCGAGGCCGACCGGCTGGTAGTGCTCATAAATGGCCCGAGAAACAACCGGCGGATATCCTTCTTCCCGAGCGTAAAGACCGCCGACCTTGCCCTGGAGAGACGGAAACTCCCGAACCATCCCGGTGAGCAAGTCCGCCTTGCATAACTCCGCTGCCTGCACGGCCTCCTTCTCAATCTTTTTTTCGCCGAGCTTGTCACAAAGATATGCAACGAGCTCCTTCAGCCGCGTCGATTTATCCTCATAGTGGCCGAGCTTTTCCTGAAACACGACCTGTCTCAATCCGGCCGCCCTCTGGGCTAATGGAATTTTGAGGTCCTGTTCCCAGAAAAAGCGGGCATCCTCCAGTCTGGCCTTGAGAACGCGCTCATTGCCCTTTCGGATGAGCGCTTTCCGGTCTCCGGGAGAATCGGCAACCCCCAGGAAGACAGGGACCTGACGGCCTTCCCGAATCACGGAAAAAAGCTTCTGGCCTTCCCTCATGGCAACGCTAATCACCTCGAGAGGAAGGCGCAGATACTCGGGCGGGAATTCCCCCAGAAAAACATGGGGATGTTCGACCTCATAGGTCAGCTTTTCCAGAAGCTCATCGTCGGGGTAGAGCTGAGCTTGAAGCGGGCCTAGCCGCTGCTTTATCTGTTTGAGAATTATGGACCGTCTTTCGTCACCGGCGAGAATGACTCCATTTTTTTTCAGGCCAGCAAGGTATTCGCTGACCGAAGCCACCTTAAACATTCGGGGTGAGTGAAGCTTATGGCCCGATGTCTCGTCCCCGGCCCGAACCCCTTCGATCGTAAAAGGCAACCGCTTCCCTCCCCAGAGGCAGAGAACTCTCCGGATCGGCCGGGAAAAGCGCAAGTTTGTCTCTCCCCATTTCATCATCTTGGGAAAAGAGAGCGAGGTGATTATTGCCGGCAGCGCCGCGGCCAAAACCTCACCTGTCGGCCGGCCCTTTGAGGTTTTTTTCAGGCCGATATACTCGCCCCGCGGAGTGGCGACCACCTCGAGCTGGCTGGTCTCGACGTTATGGGACCGGGCGAAGCCGATAGCGGCCTGGGTTGGCATTCCCTCCTTTGAAAAAGCCACCGCCTTGGGAGGCCCAATGACAACCTCTTGGGTGTCCTCCTGCCGAGGGGCGAAATCCCCGATCACCACCAGGCGCCGGGATGTCCCTTGAGTTTCGACGGGACGGTGGGCGATGCGGTTGGAGGCAAGCTCTCTTTCGATTTTTTCCTTGAGCTGGGCCAGCCCCACCTTGACATGGGAAGCCGGCATCTCCTCGGTGTTTATTTCCAGGAGAAATTCCACTAGCTCCTCCCCTCTCCGGCCCGATACTTCTGAGCGATTCGCACCACCAGACTTCGGATTTCTCCGATTGTCTTAACTCGCTCGGTGACGCTGATCGCACCGCGGGAATCCAGAAGGTTAAAAAGATGCGAACACTTGAGGCAGAGATCGTAGGCGGGAAGGAGAAGTCCCTTATCGATAAGCCGAGAGGCCTCACCCTGGGCCAGCCCGAACGACTGCCGGAGCCGCTCGATATCCGCCGTCTGGAAATTGTAGTCTGAAAATTCTTTCTCTTCCCGTAGCCTTAAGTCGCGGTAAGTCACATCCTCGGACCAGTTGAGGTCAAAGATGTTGTCCTTACCTTCAAGGAACATCTCCAGCCGCTCCAGCCCATATGTGATTTCCACTGGAACCGGAAAGAGGTCCACTCCACCGGCCTGCTGAAAGTAGGTGAACTGGGTGATCTCGAGCCCATCCAAGACGACCTGCCAGCCCACCCCCCAGGCTCCGATGGTCGGCGACTCCCAGTCGTCCTCGTCAAACCGAAGGTCATGTGCGGAGAGGTCGATGCCCAGGTTGACCAAGCTTTGAATATAGACTTGCTGAATGTCAGAGGGGGAGGGCTTGATGATGACCTGAAACTGATAATGCTTCTGGACGCGATGGGGATTCTCCCCAAAGCGGCCGTCATTCGGCCGCCGGGACGGCTGGACATAGCCCACCCGCCAGGGCCTCCGGTCCAGGACTCGGAAGAAAGTGTCGGGCGTCATGGTGCCCGCTCCTACCTCCAGGTCATAAGGCTGGGCCAGGTAGCATCCCTGGTCGGACCAGTATTTCTGAAGACTCATGATCAAGTTTTGCAGAGTCATTTTAGGATTTATCCGGCCCCTCCCATCTGAGCACGGGGTTGCGCGCGGCCGCGGTCTCATCCAGGCGCCGCACGGCCGCGACATGAGGCGCAGACTTTAGGAGTTCGGGCGATTCGACAGCCTCTCGGGCGATGGCCTTCATGGCTTCGATGAACTCGTCAAGGTCCCGTTTGCTCTCCGTCTCGGTCGGCTCAATCATCAGTGCACCGGGGACAATCAGCGGAAAGGACATCGTCGGAGGATGGAGTCCGTAGTCGATCAGCCGCTTGGCGATGTCGATGTTCAGCACGCCGCGTTCCTTTTGAAATTTATCCGAGAAGACGCATTCGTGAAGCGTCGGAGAGGAGTACTTCAGGTGATAGTCCCCCTCCAAACATTTGCGGATGTAGTTCGAGTTGAGGACAGCCACCTCAGCCACCTCCCTGAGCCCTTCAGCACCCAGGGTCCTGATGTAGGCCAACGCCTTGAGCAGGACGAGGAAATTCCCATAGAAGCTGCGCACCCGGCCGATAGTCTGGGGACGATCAAAACTCAGCGCATATCCGTCCTTCCGCTTTTCCACGACGGGAACCGGCAGGAACGGCTCAAGATGTCTCTTGACGCCGACCGGCCCGCTTCCCGGTCCTCCTCCCCCATGGGGAGTGGAAAAAGTCTTATGCAGGTTCAGATGGATCACATCAACGCCCATGTCTCCCGGCCGGAACTTCCCGACGAGGGCGTTCATGTTAGCTCCGTCCATATAAACCAACCCCCCCTGGCTATGGACAATGTCACAGATCTTCAAAATATCCGATTCAAACACCCCCAAGGTGTTGGGATTGGTGATCATCAGCGCGGCCACTTCTCCGGTCATCTCCCTTTGAAGCGAGTCCAGGTTGACCGTCCCTAGGTCGTTGGACTTGACCTCTTGAACCCTGTAGCCACAGGTATGAGCGCTCGAGGGATTCGTGCCATGGGCTGAATCCGGAATGAGGACGGTTTTTCGGGGATCACCACGCTCCTCGAGGCAGGCCCGGATGAGCATCATCCCAACGAGCTCTCCCTGGGCGCCGGCGCTGGGCTGAAGGGTGACCGCATCCATTCCGGTGATTTCGGCCAGGGCGTCCTCCAGAGTTTTTATGACCTCGAGATTTCCCTGGACGAGCTCCTGAGGAGCCAAGGGATGAGAGCCGACGAAATCGGGCAGAGAAGCCACCTTCTCGTTTCGCTTGGGGTTGTATTTCATCGTGCAGGAGCCGAGTGGATAGAATGAAGTATCAATAGAAAAGTTCATCTGGGAAAGGCGGGTGAAATGGCGAACCACTTCGATCTCTGAAACCTGGGGAAAGCCAGGGATTTCGTCCCGCAATTGAAGGCCCTGCAGGGCGGCCTTATTTTCGGGCACGTCTAATGGGGGAAGAGCAAAACCCTCCTTTGTGGCGTCGCTCAGTTCGAAGATCAGGGGTTCACGGCTCATCCCGCCACCTCCGCAACTAGACTCGCCAGACGGTCAATGTTCGCCTTACTGTGAAGTTCAGTCACACAAAAAAGCCCGCATTCCTTGAGCCGGGCGTCGTACGGCTCGAGAGCCAGCCCACCGACAACTCCCTGGCTGAGAAGATGGTCTTCAATTCGGGCGTATCCGGTCTCGAATTCCAGCACGAACTCGTTAAAAAACGGGCCACCGAACTTCCTTCGGACCCCCTTGATTTCGGTCAGTTGATTCAAAGCATAGGCCGCTTTCTGGACATTCTGATAGGCCAGCTCTTGAATCCCCTTCCGGCCGAGAGTCTCCAAAAAGATGGTCGCCCTCAGGGCGCACCAGGCCTCGTTGGTGCAAATATTCGAGGTGGCTTTCTCCCGCCGGATATGCTGTTCCCTTGTCGACAGAGTGACGACAAAGCCTCTTTTTCCTTCGGTGTCCTTTGTCTCTCCGGCGATACGCCCCGGAAACTGGCGAACGAAGTCTTTGCGACAGGCCATGAAGCCGAGATAGGGGCCTCCAAAGCTCAGGGGAAGACCGAAGGATTGGGCTTCTCCGGCAACGATATCCACCCCGGCAGCACCCGGCGGTTTAAGCAAGCCCAGGGACAATGCCTCGGCGACGACGACAATAAAAAGCGC
>Ga0172364_10001218_pt1 | contig 19543 bp, 21 predicted proteins | sample LakKivSesite10cm_FD_114545 | JGI IMG/M metagenome (GOLD analysis project Ga0172364, IMG submission 114545) | Sediment microbial communities from Lake Kivu, Rwanda - Sediment site 10cm | ecosystem: Environmental > Aquatic > Freshwater > Lake > Sediment | place: Rwanda: Western Province, Lake... | reverse complement strand
TACCGGCAACGCTATCTTGATCGCCGCACTCAGTTCCATGTTCGGATTTGGTATCCTTGCATTTGCACCTATCCCACCGCAGCAACAGTTTGGTATCATCACTGCGATCACCCTTGTCTACGCGTTTCTCACTTCGATCTTGGTTCTTCCATTGGTGCTTGCTCAATGGGCAAACTGGAGGAAAAAACGAAAAGGATACATTATCTCACCTGGTGCCCCAAAGAACCTAGATGGCATTGACGAATCTGATCAATATAACGATGAACAATAACGTGATCGAGATAGGTCATATCTGTTTGTTGTTTCTTTCTAAAAAAAATCAAAAAAAGGCTCATAGGTGGATTAATCTGCATTCCCGATTGCCCATACACCATCGCTGAAGCTACCAAATACTATACGTGGCTCTCCGTTTTTCATTAGGATTGTATATTCGCCAAATGCTAAATCTATAGATGGTAAAGTACCTGAGAACAATCTAATCTTCCATAATAGCAAGTTGTTTGCTGCTAAGTCAATGGCGATTACGTAGGTGCTGGCTTTAATTGGTCTAAGGCAGGTTGCTGAGACTATCATTATAGGGTTTGTATCATTTCCGCACATAGTCATAACTGATGATGGGATGTGTCTACCTTCTTCTCCAACGAGATCATCCACAACAATTTGCTCAATGATACTTCCATCTTCTGTAGAGAAACGGGTTAATTTCCCGCCTAATGGATCAACATACCAGAAGCCTCCTCTCGGGTCATATGTAAACGATGCATAGGTTGGGAAGGGATAGGAGGTTTTCCATTTTTCTTCCCAATGGTCCCCCATATCTTTTACTGCGAATAAATGCGGATTTCTTATTAAACTAGGTCTTGGTCTGTATCCATCAAAATATATTGTGTCATTGATCAATGTAGGACTTGCCTGGCTCATTCCACCGAATTCATAATACCAGGCTACTTTTAGTCGTTCGTCAATGTTTGAATTATGTGGGTCTACATCTACTGCGTAGAGTCTGGCATGGTGGCGTAATGTTGGGAATCCTCTAGGTCCTTTGTATTGGGTTGATATGTATATGCGGTTCTCTTTTACACAGGGTGTGTTTATTGTTGAAAAAAACCCTGGGTCGTTTTTGTTAAGTATTTTGTATATGAGATTGATTTTCTCATTTTTGCCGAGATATTTATAGGCTAGTAATGAGCCGTCTCTGACATCATATACGTAGACTGGTCCTCTGTCTGTAGCGATGACTATGGTGTCATTTTGGACGATAACTGGGCTATATGGTAGTCCACCATATGGTATTTCTGATACCCATTCTAGGGTTTTATTATCGTGATCATAATCGTTTGGGTCGACCATGATTACTACATGGTTATCACATGCGATAACTCGATCATGGATATCAACCATTGGTGCTGAGAAAAGCGCAAAAGCATTCAGTAGATCTCCCGATGACCATATCCTGTTTCCATCGTAGTCATAGATTACGAGGTTATCTGATTTGCCTGAAAAGGTACATGCTGCGATATAGCCGTTTCCAGCTATTCCGTTTCCTTTTGCACCGGCTTGTTCTCCTGATAAATTACTACGGTGCCATAGTAGTTCTACGTTATTTTTTGGCACGGGTAAACGTATGTAGTCTGTCATCTGAGGATCACTATGGGCCATTGCACCTCCCCATCCGGGCAAGATAAATCCCGCATCGTCATCTGCGTTTGCTGTTCTAATAAATAGTACCGTAGTTAAGGATAGAACTGTAAACATTATTGCTAGTGTTCTTTTCATAATATCTTCTCTACGTTTGAAATATTTATATTTGCTTTTATATAAATATTGTTGTACACTCCTTATAATTTTGATAGAATCTTAACAGAACAAACAATGATTTATAAACAAACCAGTAATTCATATGTTTAAGGAGAAGAGAATGAAAAAACAACTCTTTATGATTGTATTAACATCGATCATTATCATTAGTGGTTTTAGTGGATGTACAGAAAAGGATCCTTTAAGTGGTTTGGGATATATACAGAGAGACGAAGGATTCGGCCTGAATCCCCCTGAGAAATGGATAGTCAATGAAAATGATCCGAAGTTTTCTGTTGTGTTCGAAACAACTTCAGCCACTGGATATTTAATAACGTTTGGTGTCTCAGTAGCACCATGTCTTCCCGAACAAACGCTAAGCTTTATTGTTGAAGGACTTTTACAACTCTTCGAAACAAATGAGAATTGTTCAGTTGCTTCTAACAATACAAGAACAATTAATGGTATGAATGCACATGAGATAATTATTGTTATGAGTTTCGAGTCTATGGATGTTAAACAGAAATATGTATTGATTAAGAAAGATAACAGAATTTTTAACCTGCTTTACTCAGCACCATTCGAATTATATGATAACTATATATCCGTTGTTGAAACAAGTATAAATTCATTCATCATACGGTAAAATTCTATTGCTATTAGATATTCTTTTATCACATGCGATCAGAAATGAAATCAGTATAAAAACTATAGGCCTTGTATGATAAATCATTCGATTATTTATATGCTTTAACTTTAATGCTTGTAATTTTACCAACGAGTCTCTTATCAATTTCTTTTTCAGTATAACGGTTTTGGCTGACGATTTTAATATTACGAAAACCCGCTTTCTTTATGGTGTTAAGATACTCGTTTTTCTCCAATGCACCAGCAATGCATCCACTCCATGCATCAAAACTTTTCTTAATATCCTCTGGAAGATCTCCCTCAGTTACCAAATCAGAAATCAATATTCTGCCGCCAGGCTTCAAAACTCTAAAAGCCTCTTTAAAAGTCTGAAGTTTATCTAGAGATAGATTGATGACACAGTTACTAATAATTACATCTACTGTATTATCTTCAACAGGGAGATCCTCAATTTCACCATATCTAAATTCCACATTTTTGTAACCGTTTTCTTTGGCGATTTTCTCTGATTTCTTTATCATTTCCTTGGTCATATCAACACCGATGACATAACCGTTCTCGCCAACTTTATTCGCCGCTAAAAATACATCTATACCTGCCCCAGAACCCAAATCCAAGACAGCCTCTCCATCTTTTAGATCAGCTAAGGCGGTTGGATTACCACAGCCCAGACCCATGACGGCAGACTCTGGAATACTTCTAAGTTCATTTGCAGAGTACCCAATAGACTCTGTTTGTTTGGTGATACCATTCTTTTTAGAGTTACAGGTTGGACAACATGAAGTGTTATCCCGAGCGAATTTTGCATATCTTTTCTTTACTGCTTTTTTGATTTCTTTATCATCCATATGAATCCTCGCCTAATAGTTTGTTTTACTTTTTAATCATTCCCATTGCTATGAGATATCCTCTGGCTCTTTCTGCATATTTGTATTGGTTGACTTTTTCCCAGAATCGCTTTGTATGATTTGGGTGTACTAGATGTGCAAGTTCATGGATAATTACATAGTCTTGTACCCATCGTGGCGTTTTAGCGATACGATCTGATATCCTGATTGATTTGGTTGAAGAGGTACAACTACCGAAGCGGGTATTTTGATTTGTTACAAATCTGATAGAAAAATCTAAAGAACCATTGAAATATTTTTTATTTAACTCTTGAGCGCGTTTTAACAAAACATTGTTATTCAATTGTTTTTTTTGTTTGTGATGTTGGCTCCATCTTGTCATCTTGTCTATCCATTTTTTTTCTTCAGATCCAGTCATACCGCTAGGTAGATAGATGCAGAGTTTTTCATTAACAAATTTTGCTTGAACTGTGTTTTTTCTTCGTTTACTACGTATTATTTCTATATTGTTCATTTATAGGCGCAATATGTTTTCTGTTTAAATCTTTGTTTGGTTAAGAAAATTATTATTCAAAATATTATAAGTTGAAGGAAGGCGTGGGAGTAGTATTGGAGAAGACGATGTAGTTATATTAGATTCTAAAATGCGATCATAGTCTCCATCGGTTTACTCAATGTATAATCTTATATACTAGACGTATATACAAACCTAAAACAAAAAAGGATGAATAAAATGTATAGAGAAGACAATAGAGGCGGTCGTTTTGATGGACCACCAAGAGAAATGCATAAGGTGACTTGTGCAGAATGCGGAAAGGAAACTGAAGTTCCTTTCAAGCCCGATGGAACAAGACCAGTGTATTGTAAGGATTGTTATCAGAAACATCGGCCAAAAAGATTTTAGATAAAATTTTCGAAAATCGCCTAAATTTTATCAATCTTAATTTTAATATCTTTTTTCTTTTCTTTCTTTAATTCCTTAAAATATTATTACTATTTGCGGGTTATAGATTTTTAAAGAGGTAGATGTTACAGAACTGTACTTTGATCGAGGAAAAAATTATGACAGAAGAAACAACTGAAAAAAGAAAAACCGATGAAAACGTAATATATGTCGGAAGTAAACCTCCGATGAGCTACGTACTTGCAGTAGTAACGCAGTTTCAGGGTAGTGGTTCTGATGAGGTTGTTATTAAAGCGAGAGGCAGAGCGATAAGTACGGCAGTAGATGCCGCTGAGATAACAAGGAACAGATTTGTGACCAATGCCGAAATAAAAGACATAAAAATAGGTACAGAGAGTATCACTAATGAAGAAGGCAGAACTTCTAATGTATCTTCAATTGAAATATGTTTAACAACTAAAAAGAAGAGCAAATAGTTAGAACAATAAGCCTACAGTATGATGCCTATATCTAGTTTTTCTGCAAGCTCTTTGTAGCGATTTCGAATGGTGACTTCTGTGACCCCAGCCACCACTGCTACTTCACGTTGTGTCCTTCGTTCACCACAGAGTACAGATGCAATGTAGAGCGAGGCTGCTGCTATACCAGTTGGGCCACGTCCACTAGTAAGTTCTCGGTGTGAAGCTTCTTGTAATATCTCCAATGTCTTCGCTTGCACATCGCTACTAAGTTTTAATTCACTGCAGAACCTTGAAACATAATCCTCTGGTGAAGTAGGCAACAATTTTAATCCTAATTCACGGGAGACATATCTATAGGTCCTTCCGATCTCTTTCCTAGACATATGTGCTATGTTACTTATTTCATCAAGCGTACGTGGCACATGGCACTGCCGACATGCTGCATACAATGCTGCAGCGGCAACACCTTCTATGCTTCTACCACGGACCAATTTCTTCAATGCTGCCTTTCTATAAATCATAGCAGCGGTCTCTCTCACCATTCTTGGAAGGCCCATGCTTGATGCCATACGGTCAAGTGCAGAAAGAGCTATTGCTAGGTTCCTCTCGGTAGCATCACTGATTCTAACTCGCCTCTGCCATTTCCTTAAACGATATAACTGTGCTCTGTTTTTAGTCGGGATTGATTTCCCATAAGAGTCACGGTTTTTCCAGTCAATCGTCGTACTAAGACCTTTATCATGAATGGTATACGTCATCGGCGCTCCAGTTCGTGCCCTTTTTTCACGTTGTTCACTATCAAATGCTCGCCATTCAGGACCATGATCAATGAGTTCCTCATCAATAACAAGTCCACAATCCTTGCATATCAATTCCGCTCTAGAATAATCCTTACTAAGATGTGTACTCCCACATTCAGGGCATTGAGTAATTTCTTCTATTTTCTGTTTTTCTTTTTTAACCAAACAAATCAATTCCCAGATATTCTTTAACTTATCTACAGTTTAGTTATATAAATATTCATACGTAGGAGTTCTTGAGGATTCTTGATCTCGTTTTTCAACACCTTTTTCTCCGTCTACGAACCAGTAGAAGATTGGTTTTTACATTGACAGTAACTATTGAATTTCACAAAAGAAAAAAAGAGAGATGCTTTACTTGCGGAGAAGCCCTAACGAAGAGAGCTCCTTTGACAATTTATCTACTGCTAATAACACATCCTCGGTCTTTCTTGCACCTGCACAGACTATTTTTCCAGAGCCAAACAGCAACATAGCTACCTTGGGTTCTTTTATCCTATAAACCAATCCCGGGAATTGTTCTGGTTCATATTCCACATTTTCTAAACCAAGGGCCATAGCTACTTCGCTAAGATTAAGTTCTCCGCCCAGATCAGATGTAGCCACAATATTCTGGATCACAATCTCAGGATTTTTATATACTTTTACACCTATTTTTTCTAGTTTCTCTGCTATTATTTTGATAGTAGTCCTTACATCATCTATAGTTTTTGCACCAGTACAGTTAGCCGCTCCGCTTCTGAAGAGGAGCGTAGCTGTTTTAGGATTGTCTAAGCGATATACAAGCCCCGGGAATTGTTCTGGTTCATATTCAGCTTCGTTTAACGATTGTGCTATCACATCTAGATCTAGTTTCTCTGCGAATGTTGTAGATGCTACAATATTTTGTACTTTTATTTCTATCATATAGTGTCACTTTCCATTAAGTGTCACAGTCTTTAGGTGGCAAGACCAAGAACAAGTATAGCTATTAAAATAGTTCTCTTTTGTTATAATGGGTAAATAAACATCCATTGATAGTTGAAATAATTATAAGTTTAAGGAAGGCGTGGGAATATGGATGCAGAAATGAAATCGGTGACCAGAATCTTTCCTGAGTATATAACTACTGGACAATAAGTAAAAAAGTTTTATACACAAAAAGAATTAACTGACTTGGATGATGGATGCAAAACTTGCTGTTGAAATAATATTCCTAATATCATGTATCGCCACAATCTATCTCATCCTAAGAAGACCCTATCTCTACATACGGTTGGGCATCCGCAAGATAAAGATGGATACCTATTTTCTTGGTGCGTTACTTGGACCGATTTTAATTGTACTTCTCGGTATTTTGAATTATTCCCAACTCCTCGGAGGACTTGAAGGGAAGGGTAGTCTCAATCCATTTGGTGTCTTAGTTCTATTTCTTTCAATGGTTTTTATGAGCATCTTCCTTGACGTCACTGGATTTTTTGAATACTGCGCTCGTCTTGCGTTGAAGTTTGCCGGTACTGATGGTAAGCGGCTCTATTTCTCAGTGTATATTGTAGTTTCGATTCTTACTATATTCACATCGAATGATATTATTATACTGACGTTTACGCCTTTCATTTATTACTTTTCAAAGAACGCAGGAATAGACCCAAAGCCTTACCTTATCGCCGAGTTCTTTGCGGCAAATACATGGAGTATGATGCTTTACATAGGTAATCCAACTAACATCTTGCTTGCAGCAGCATTCGACCTGCGTTTCGATGAATATTTCATGTGGATGTTTTTACCGGCCGTTGTTGCAGGATTCGCCAATATAGCGTTATTGTATATTCTATTCAGAAAGAAAATATGCCAGCCAATAAAAAATCCAAAGACTATAAAACCTTCAGAGGCAATCACTGACAAATCAAGTGCTGTTCTAGGACTTATAATTCTAGGCGGATGCATCATTACATTAGCTATCGCTCCCTACTTCGGAATCGAAATGTGGTTCGTCTCTCTTGGATTTGCGCTTGCACTTCTTGCAATTCTGGCGCTACACGATTCGTTCGTTGCACTGATGAGAAAACATATTGAAAAGAAACATTTTACTATCGCACCAACTCTGAGAAAGATGCCGATAAGTATTATTCCTTTCGTTTTGGCATTGTTTATAACGGTTGAAGCTCTCAGAATTTGCGGAATAACAGAAGATATTGGCATATTTTTCAGAAGTATCTGCGGCAGTTCAAATACCGCGTATATATTTGTCTATGGAATGTCATCTGCCTTTTCATCCAATCTATTTAACAATATTCCCATGACAGTTGCCTATGTCCCCCTCGCTGGTGTTGTTGCACAGCCACATGTTTTACCTTCGGTTCTCGCCACTGCAGTTGGCTCAAATCTTGGTGCAAATATTACTCCGATCGGTGCGTTAGCAGGAATCATGTGGATGAGTATACTTCGTGATAAAGATGTGAAGATCTCATTCAAAGAATTTGTCAAATATGGTTTGATAGTCACACCAATAACCCTTGCAGCATGTCTTGGCGTACTTGCGCTCGAATTTATGATATTTTGATCCTATAAAAGAGGTTTTATAGTATTTTTTTGACCAGTATAGAGTCGCTAGCGCTGTTCCCAAACTTATCATATGCAACGACTTTTAAGGTATTCAAATGGATCAATCTCAGCCTATCCCGTTTCCAAGTAAAGCTGTATGGCGCCGTAGTATCATTTCCTAACAATCTCGTTCCAAAAAGTCCACCGTAGAACTCTACTATTTCTACTCCTGATTGTAGATCAGATGCTTCAACCTCGATTGTTATATCTCCTAATATAAAAGCTGAATTAAAGATCCGTGAAAACCTCTTTAAATCATTTATATAGACTCCGCGGACTGGTTTTGTTATCTCCACTGTCGGAGGCGTATCATCCTCAACCACAGTCAACTGGAAACACATATCAGCAGGATAACCTAAAATGGTTGTTACATTAACCCAGTTTGGATGACCAAAATATATGGATTTGAAGACAGCCTGATGCAAATGATCACTAATATTTTTGTTAGCCCATCCTGACTGAGGGAAAATTCGACCAACACCCCAGATAGACATCCAATAAGTCTCATCTTCAGCGAACAAGATATATTCCGGTAGATCCACAGAGAATTTATAGTATATAGACCACCCAGTCTCATTAAGTAGAACAGGGTTACACTGCGCCTGTGTAAAGTTAAACGGACCTATATATACAGCACCTGGAGCCTTACCAGTTCCATCATCTCTGTAGAACATAATACTCCAATTAAAAGTGCCATTTGTGTGATTTGTATTCCAGTAGCCACCAACCCAGTGCACATCTGAAACAAATGTATCTACCCCAAAACGGAAATCATCTGCTGGGTAGGCATCGAAATTAAAGAATTTATCCCACTGTGCTGCTATCATGCTTTTGTAATTCATCCCATTATCCCAGACTATATCATGTGAACCAATAGTTTCCATAAAAACATCTTGTCCACTGCATCTGTAACCAGACGTTAGCTGTGGTTGTTTTTTTTCTAATTTCACTGTTTCAGCGGTAGCAACTGGTAAAACCATAACTGCTACTATCAGCAAAACACAAAATCCTTTCAAGATATTTCTGTTTTTCATATTTTATACCCACATAAAAATATACATATCTACTATATTAATTTTATTAAAGATTTTCTAAAAAAATTTATATATATTTATGAAAACATGATAATCCCCCTGTCAAATCTTATGATAACAGTAAAATCAGACTATAATCAGAATCATTCCAACATGAGAGTCTCCTCATAGCTAACATAAACAAATGTATATTTATCTGGATACCCGCAGGAGAGAATTCATGTTGGCGTTGTGTCACCAGATTTCACACCAGGACACCTCGATTTAATCTATGGGTCTGTTTTTCTCTTTATTTTGAAGTGTCAGAGACTCAGGCATCGCAGTTTTCTGCACGCATATCAATATAAAAAGCCTTTCGATTTCAGTCTTCGCCTATGATTTTTTAATTGTTAAATAATACATTTACTTAATTTCTCCAAATAGTCCAGTTTGTTTATTTTTTCGAACATTGTCAAAGTGGAAGTATTTGCCATTCATAGAAATATAAACCCCCTGTGGCAATGTTTGGAGAAACGCCAACGCACTTCCCAAATTAAAAAGACCATCGGAGCTACCAAATGCATAGGGTACCATTGCACCGGTAAGAACAATGGTTTTATTTTTTATGTATTTTCCGAGATATTTGGCAGTTTCTACCATGGTATCTGTTCCATGGGTGATCAATATTTTATCTTCCTTGGAGTTTTGGCATTCTTTTAATATAGTTTTTCGATCGGAATCAGTCATACTAAGACTATCGATCATCATCACCGTTTTTATTTTTATATTCAATCTAGATCTTCCGAGTCTGAGCATCTCATGTACATGTGTTTTCTCAAAAAATAATTGGCCGTTTAATGAGTTATATTCCTTATCGAATGTTCCGCCTGTGATTAAAATTTTTATTGTCATATAAATTTTCCTATGAATTTGCTTCGGTCATAGATCTCAAACTGTTCCTTGCCATATAGGGTAGATTATATAAATTTAACTCGCCCCTCTTCAAAATCATAACCCAGAAAATAAAATCCCAAATCTTAAAATAACCCAATCCATTACAGCAATGGGGGTAGACTTTATGGTGGTAAATTACGACCGATTATTCTCAAAACGCTCAAAAACACTCAAATCATCCGAGATAAGAGAACTACTAAAACTGACCCAAAGCCCAGATTTTATATCACTTGGAGGAGGCTTACCGAACCCTCAGGCTTTTCCTGTAGAGATCATACACGAATGCATAGAGAAAGTATTTAAAACCAATATCCTAAGCGCTCTCCAATATGGTACAACAGAGGGATTACCCCTTCTCAGAGATGCCATCGCTGAGAGGATGAGAGAAAAAAAAACACATAGACTGCGAGCTCCATGACGTTCTCATAACAAGCGGTGCACAACAAGCCCTCTCCTTTGTAGCATTCAATTTTTTGGATGCAGGAGACACATATATGACGAGCGCACCAACCTACCTTGGTGCTCTGCAAGCATTCCATGCATATGAGGCAAACTGCGAAGCAATACCCATGAATGATAAAGGAATAGATATAGAATCATTACGCAGAAATCTTAAGCGGCTCCACAGAACTGGCATTATCCCAAAGTTCTACTACACCGTGGCCACATTCCAGAACCCATCTGGGGAGACAATACCCGTAGAACTTCGAAAAGAACTCCTAGAGATAGCATCTGAATATGATTTTTTAATCATCGAAGATGACCCCTACGGCGACCTCATATTTGAAGGAGACCAAATCCCTCCAATCAAATCATTCGATACCAAAGGAAGAGTAATCTATATCAGTACGTTCTCCAAGATCCTAGCTCCTGGTTTCAGGTTAGCCTGGGTAATCGCATCTGAGGATATAATCAACAAATTTGCACTCACAAAACAATCCATGGATCTATGCTCCAACGTATTCACCCAGCATGTAGCATATGAATACATCAGCGGGGGATACCTAGACAGACAAGTTGAACAGATCAAAAAACTGTATAGACACAAACGTGACGTCATGATAAAAGCTCTTGAGGAATATTTTCCCAAAGGCGCAAAATGGACCGTCCCACATGGTGGCATGTTCCTATGGGTTACCTTACCCAAACATATCAACACCCGGCTTATGTTCAAAAGAGCCGTAGCCAAAAAAGTCGCCTACGTGGTAGGAGATGCTTTTTATTCGGATGGCAGCAACTATAACTCGATGCGCTTGAATTTCTCGTACTCGGATGATGATGTTATCAGAGAAGGTATACGACGGATCGCAGAAGCCATCAAAGAAGAGATGGCTATATCATACGAAAAAGAGCCTTACTTCGTTGAAGGCGTGTAATTGGAAAAAATAAAATGTTTTGCTAGATGCCTTTCATGTCCTCTTCCATCATCTTCTCCAAGTCTTTGTCAACACCTTGTTCCCGCGCAATATGTTGTATTTCTGCAATAATGTTCTCCCATAATACCTGCTGCGTCAACGCATAATCCCACATATCAAGTCGTTTTGCTCCATTTCCCTTTTTGAATTCTTCCATTAACTCTTTTTTATCTTCTTCATTCATCGTCCATCATTCCTCTCTTGGGATTCTGCGCCTGCGCAATCATTGACATCTCTGCAATAATCTCTTCCCATAAACCTTCCTGCTCTAGCGCATAATACCACATATCCAGCTTCTTTGATATATCTGCTTTTTTGAAATCTTCAAGAAATGTTTTTTTGTCTTGTTCGTTCATATATACTGCTCGCAATATGAAATACGTTATTCCTTTTTATTTTTCTGCATCCAAAATTAATGAGAACTAATTCGAGATATCTCTTTTGAGATTTGCTAATCGCTGTTCATTGTATCTTTTCAAACCAAGTTTCAGCATCTCAAACCAGATGATGCTGATTACACCAGCAACCAAGCATACGGCTAGATCTATGTGATGGAGTGCAGAGAAATGGAACAACGCACGTAATTGGGGAATATATAGTACTATACCAAGAAATATCAACATACCACCTATCACACACCATAACGGAGTATTCTTGGAGCGCAAGGTAGCAATGATGGTACGTGACCAAGAACGGTTCGTAAGGATCAACCCAAGATTAGCTATGACAAGGGTGGTAAAGGTGAGGGCGCGGGCGTCATCCACACTTTGCCCTAGATAATACCTGGCGATGCCGAATACTGCAAGGACAATGATTAATACACTCAATCCTTGGAGAATACTTATTCCTAGAGTATGCCGGTTAAACAAGGATTCTTTAGAGTTGCGCGGCGGGTGGTTCATAACGTTTGATTCTTCGGGTTCAGCTTCGAATGCTATAGAGCACGCAGGATCAATAACCAGTTCGAGGAATACGATATGGACTGGATAAAGAATAAGCGGCCATCTTAACAAAACAGGAACAAGAGCCAAACCAGCTATAGGAATATGGATCGCGATGACGTAACCCATCGCTTTTTTGATGTTATCGTATATCCTCCGACCCATCCGTACCGCCTGAACTATAAAAGAAAAATCATCATCAAGTAGGACAAGCGCCGATGATTCTCGCGCGACATCGGTTCCACGACCACCCATCGCGATACCGATATCTGATGCTTTGAGCGCGGGTGCATCGTTAACTCCGTCACCGGTCATAGCGACAATTTCGCCATTGGATTTGAGGGCATTTACAAGGCGGAGTTTTTGTTCGGGTACCACCCTTGCGAATACATTTATATCCTTTACGCGCCGTTGAAGCTCTGCATCATCTATCGCATTTATTTCCTGGCCGGTGAGAATATTATCTGGATGTCTAAGACCCATCTCTCTAGCTACACACTGGGCTGTACCAGGATAGTCCCCGGTTATCATAACAACCCTTATACCTGCACTATAACATTCCGCTACCGCCTTATCAACATCTGGGCGTACAGGGTCCACAAACCCGATAAGACCCAGGAATTTAAACTTGAAATCATGCTGTTGATCAGGTAGATCTGTTTTTTTGAAGTACGCCTTAGCCGCACCTATTATCCTTAGCCCGTCGGCAGCCATCAGATTTATTTGTTTCTCGAGTTTTTGCATTTCTGATTTATTGAAATGACACAAATCTGCAATGGCTTCTGGCGAACCTTTTGCAGCGATGATATACTCCATTCCATCAGGAGAGCTCATCACCTGAGACATAGCCAGCAGCTCCTTTGATAGAGGGTATTCTTGTACGAGCGTCCAATCCTTATGAATATGTTCCGTGTTTGAGAGAGATGTGTCTCCGATCTGCTTCAAAGCCTTTTCCATGGGATCAAAAGGCTCTTCCTTGCTAGCCAGTATACCAAATTCTACAACCTCATGAAATGTCTCAGGCAGGGTTGTTTTTTCTTGACTAATATCACAAAACTTACCATTGGTAAATATCTTGCGGACCGACATACGATTCAATGTAAGAGTCCCTGTTTTATCCACACATAGCACTGTTGCTGAACCTAGCGTCTCAACAGCAGGTACCCGCCGAGTCAAAACGTTTTTTTTAGAGAGGCGCCAGGCTCCCAAAGCGAGAAACACAGTTAAAACAACAGGGAACTCCTCTGGCAGGATAGCCATAGCCAAGGCGATACCGGCTAATAGACTGTCTATCCAATCGCCCTTCGTTAAACCATATGCAACGACAACTATGACACAGAGTATAAAACCAATTATCGCAAGGTTGCGGACAAATTTTCTCGTCTCTTTCTGTAACAATGTATCCTCCGGTTCCAAAGTCTGCAATGCCTTGCCGATCTTACCCATTTCAGTCTGCATACCTGTTTCTAATACCTTGGCTATCCCTTGACCACCAACAACTAGAGTTCCAGAGTAGATAAACGGGAGATCATCACCGCCAGGTGGTGTCATTTTCATAACTCCATCCCATTGAAGTTTTCTAACAGGAGCAGATTCGCCTGTAAGCAGAGATTCATCCACGGAGAGATGACTACTTGAAAGTATAACCGCGTCAGCTGGTACACGATCGCCCTCTGATACAACGAGGATATCATCTCTGACTACTTCACGACCAGGGATACGATGTTCTTTGCCATCTCTGATTACTAGGGCTCGAGGACTTGAGAGATCACGGAGTGCCTCGAGAGCACGTTCGGTTTTTCTCTCCTGGTATAATGTTATACCGATAATGACGAAAACAAAACCTAATAACATCAGCGCCTCTTCCAAGTCCCCTAAGAGGCAATATAATACACCGGCAGCAATTAGTAGTAAAAACATCGGTTCGCGCACGACGTCAAATGTAATGGTCAGGATGCTTCTCTTCTTTGCCGATGGAAGCTCATTGTATCCATCTCTTTCGATTCTCTCAGCTACCTCTTTATCAGAGAGTCCTTTGAAATCCTTGGCCTCATTGACCATCAATTAATCTCCTCACACAAATACATCTGATACCCTATTTAGTTTTTTTAATTATTTATCCAGTTTTTTATCATTATTATAAAATATTCTACAGATACTCCACATCACCACTTAAAACCCTAAAAACACCCTTTTTGGTTTCTAAAACAAGACATCCATCTTCATCAACCCTAGAAACCATGCCCTGAATAGTAGAGTCATCATCTATGACTCTGATCTCCTTATTGATTATATCTGACATAGAGACCCATTGTCTTCTGATAAAATCATGATCACCCTCGCTCAACCTAATATAATTCATATCAAGGTTTTTAAGGATGGATCTAAGAAGTTTAGCAGTTGAAACCTTAGAGCCGAACTCTTTCGAAAGCGTGGTAGCCTTACCATGCAAACTCCGTTCTAGTTCATTATTGACATTGATACCTACTCCGATAACTGCAAAATTTATCTTATCCTTCTTGGCATCCAGCTCGGTCAAAACCCCGCAGACCTTTCTACCGCCGATCAACAAATCATTAGGCCATCTAATCACAGGATTCAAGCCTGTAATCTCTCTTATCCCCTGGGCTACACTAACTGATGTAGCCATGGTCAACATCATACCACGCTGTGGAGATATGTTAGGATATAATATAACGGAAAACCATAAACCACCCTCCGGAGAGAACCAGACTCTACTCTTTCGACCCCTGCCCTCGGTTTGAATATCTGATACAACCACGGTGCCCTCTCTGGTTTTTTTAGCTATTAATTCTCTTGCAAAAAGATTAGTCGACGGTAGTGTTTCAAAATGATATATATTTCTACCAACAACCCGGGTATCAAGAGTACCTAATATCTCTTCATGAATAGGAACATCAGACCTAGAAAATCTATAACCCTTACTCATTTTTTAGATATCTCCTAGTTGTAAACCTTTATTGCCAGGGATGGTTGACTGTTTATTTATGGTTTTTCCATAAATTTATAACATATGGGAATATACTTGAGGAAACGGTTTCTATGAAATACGAAACATTAGAGATAAACATCAATAAGAATATAGCCTATATAACCTTAAATCGGCCTGAGAGGCTCAACTCGTTTGATCTGCAACTTGGTGAAGAACTCTATAAGGCATTAAAGGATTTAAAAAAAGATCAAGGTATACGCGCCGTTGTCATCAAGGGCACTGGTAAAGGATTCTGCGGCGGAGGAGATGTCAAAGAGATGTATGCTGCAGAAGACAAAGCCCGATTTCTTAGAAAGCTAACACTTGCTATCCATAGATGTGTAATAGAAATGCGGACCATGGAAAAACCGGTAATCGCCGCAGTCAATGGAGCGGCATTTGGAGCAGGATTATCACTAGCGTTAGCGTGTGATATTATCATAGCGGCGAAAGAGGCGAAACTAGGAACAGCATTTATAGGTATAGGGCTTGCACCTGGATGTGGGACACAGTTTTTTACAAGAATAGTCGGCTATCAGAAAGCATGTGAATATATACTTACTTCAAAGACGTTTACCGCGGAGGAAGCAGAACAACTTGGGATAGTAAACAGGGTAGTGGAATCAGATGAATTAGACGATGCAGTCAAAGAATTTACTTCAAGGTTTAGAGAACTACCGCCGATAGCGGTAGGTAAGGCAAAAATGCTCATCAATAAAAGTCAGGAGAACGATATGGTCACTCATCTTGATCTGGAAAGTCGGACAGCATCACAATCAGCGGCGACAATGGACTTCAAAGAAGGAGTGACAGCCTTTGTTGAAAAACGAAAACCAGTGTTCAAAGGTAAATAAAAAATTTTTCGGCAAATGCTGTAAAAACTATAGAAACATTTATTTATTCTGCCTATAATCGCCAGGGTAATCTACACATTCCTATTTCGAAATCATAATGCGGGAGGATTATGAGATATACTACAATTGAGGTTTCAAAGGATAAAAATATTGCCACGGTCACATTGAACAGACCAGATGTCCACAACGCGATGGACGAGAGACTCATGAAAGAGCTAACCGCCTGTTTTAAAGAATTAAGCACCGATGACAATGTTAGAACAATCGTGCTAACAGGTAATGGTAAATCATTCTGTGCTGGGGCTGATCTTAATTGGATGAAAAACATGGTTAATTATACTAGAGAGGAAAACATCAGAGACAGCGGACTCCTTCTAGATATGTATGATACAATCTATAACTGTCCAAAGCCGGTAATAGGACGGATAAACGGTAATGCATTCGGCGGAGGGATAGGATTAATCGCTGTATGTGACATCACCATTGCAATCCCTGATTCGAGATTTGCTTTTAGTGAGGTAAAACTTGGGATAATACCATCAGTTATATCCACATTTGTAGTAAAACGTATAGGGCTTGCTAACATGAGACGTCTTTTCATAACAGGTGAACGGTTCGACACGGCCTATGCGAAAGAGATAGGTCTTATCGACCTGGTTGTAAACCTGGATGATCTTGATAGAAAAGTCCAGGAATATGTTGAACAAGTCGGATCCTCGGGGTGCAAAGCCGTAAAAGAGTTGAAAAACCTGGTCAATAAATTTATAGAGATGGATGAAAAACATTACAAGGAATTTACTGTGGAGAAAATATCTGATCTTAGGGTTTCGGAGGAGGGGCAAGAGGGGATAAACGCGTTTCTGGAAAAAAGAAAACCAAGATGGAGATGTTAGAAAGTGTTCAAAAAAGTACTCATTGCAAATCGTGGTGAGATAGCGGTCAGGATCATAAAGGCCTGTCAGGAACTTGGTGTGAAAACCGTAGCGGTCTACTCAGAAGTGGATAAGAACACACCGCATGTGAATCTGGCAGATGAGGCGGTAGATCTTGGAGACCCGGCCCCTATTGAGAGTTATCTTAATATCCCAAAGATTATAGAGAGTGCGCAAACCATAGGTGCTGATGCTATACATCCTGGGTATGGGTTTCTTGCGGAGAACCCTGATTTTGCACAGGCCTGCGAGGATAGGGGTATAAAATTTATTGGTCCTACGCCCAGGGTTATAAGTTTGATGGGGGATAAGATAGCGGCTAAGAAAACTATGATGAAGGCAGGGGTGCCGGTGATACCAGGTTATCATGGGGTTAAACAGGATAATGTCTCGTTGATTAAAGAGGGGAAAAAGATCGGTTTCCCGCTATTGGTTAAAGCCGCGGCAGGTGGCGGCGGTAAGGGTATGAGGATAGTACAGTCTGAGGAGTATCTTGGGGAATCTATTGAGAGTGCTAAGCGTGAGGCTAAATCTGCTTTTGGGGATAATACTGTGTTTCTTGAGAAGTATCTTGATAGACCAAGGCATATAGAGTTTCAGATTCTTGCAGATGGGTATGGGAATGTTATACATTTGTTTGAGAGGGAATGTTCTATACAGCGGAGACATCAGAAGATAATAGAGGAGACGCCGTCTCCGGTTATGACTCCTGAGTTGCGGAAAAAGATGGGGGATGCCGCTGTTGCTGTGGCTGAGGCGGCGGGTTATACAAATGCGGGTACTGTGGAGTTCATGGTTGATGGTGATCTGAATTTTTATTTTATGGAGATGAATACTAGGTTGCAGGTGGAGCATCCGATTACTGAGGCAACGACTGGTATAGATCTTGCGAAGTGGCAGTTGAGGATTGCTTCGGGGGGTGAGCTTACGCTTAAGCAGAAGGAGTTGTATCAGCGTGGTCATGCCTTGGAGTGTCGTGTATATGCGGAGGATCCATCGAATGGTTTTCTACCGAGTATAGGAACTCTGGAGAAGGTAGAGGTGCCGACTGGTCCTAACATTAGGAATGATACCGGTATCGAGACGGGTATGGAGGTTACTCCTTATTATGATCCTATGCTTGCTAAGCTTGTTGTTAGTAGCGAGGACAGGGGTGAGACTATTCGTAAGACGATATGGGCGTTGTCGCATTATGTGGTGTTGGGGGTGACTACTAATATACCGTTTCTTAAGAGGGTACTTGAGCATGATGAGTTTATGAGGGGGAATATTACTACTCATTTTATTGAGAACCATTTCAAGGATTGGACGATCGCTAAAGGGGGATGGTTGCCTGTTGATGCTGTTATCGCTTTAGCTGTATATGATTCGATGCATTCTAGGGGGGATGAAATCGTGAGATACAAAGAGGCTGATCCGCATTCCCCGTGGAAACATGTTGGGAGATGGAGGATGGGAGCAGGGGTATAGGTCATGTTTATAAACTATGAGCATGAGAATCATGTATACAATGTGACTGTGGAGCGTAGGGAGAAGCAGTATTTCATAATGTATGATAACACTGAGTATACGGTTGAAGCGGAGGAGATCAAACCAGGGTATCTAAAGATAAAACTTGGTGATCGGGTCATTAAATGTGTTATAACTGAGGGTGATAAAGAGAAGTTCGTATTCGTAGACGGAGATGTTTTTAATGTTAAACCTGTGGAGCTCACAGGGGTGAAAAAAACCAAGGAGAAAGAAGGGGATCTTAGTTCACCTATATCTGGTAAGGTGGTAAATGTTAAAGTAAAAAATGAGGATAAGGTAAAAAAAGGGGATATCTTGATGGTTATCGAGGCTATGAAGATGGAATACCTGATAAGGGCTCCATATGATGGTAAGATAAAGAAGGTTAATTTTAAAGAGAAGGATCAGATTGAGATTGGTGAAATAACTGTAGAACTTACAAAAAAATAGGGAGGTAAAAACATATGGATATTATTGAGAGCCAAATTGATACTTCTGGTAAAGAATTTAAGGATAATTTTGCTCATTACGAAAAACTTGTAGAGGATTTAAAAAAGAAAATCTCGGTTGCATCAAAGGGTGGTGGAGAAGAAAAAATTAAGTTGCATAAATCTCGTAATAAGATGCTTGTAAGAGAGAGAATCGAGTCGCTTCTTGACCCTGATACTCCTTTTATGGAGTTTAATACGCTTGCAGCGTATGGCATGTATGAGAATAATGCACCCTGTGCCGGTATTGTTACTGGGATTGGTATAGTGCATGGTAGGGAGGTGGTCATTGTTGCTAATGATGCGACGGTTACTGGTGGTACCTATTATCCGATGACTGTGAAAAAACATCTACGGGCGCAGGAGATTGCCATGGAGAACAATCTTCCTTGTATCTATCTGGT
>Ga0172364_10001217_pt1 | contig 19546 bp, 19 predicted proteins | sample LakKivSesite10cm_FD_114545 | JGI IMG/M metagenome (GOLD analysis project Ga0172364, IMG submission 114545) | Sediment microbial communities from Lake Kivu, Rwanda - Sediment site 10cm | ecosystem: Environmental > Aquatic > Freshwater > Lake > Sediment | place: Rwanda: Western Province, Lake... | reverse complement strand
TACAGGTCTTCCCTCGGTCGGCTTGAAGGGGACTTCCGTCTCCGCTCCGCAGTCGGAGCAGGTCGCCTTATGCATTTCGCGCTGGAAGCCTTCCCTGCGACCGAAACGTCTTGGTTCCATTTTTTACACTCCTGTTTTTAGGATACAACTCAAAAGAAACAGTTCAACTGCCCCTCTTGAACGGCTTCATTGGAGCCTCTCAGTATCCCTACTTTAACTGGACGAGGGGGTTTATATGCCGCACGGTTCACCTGCTCAACGAAGGTTAGATTATGGTGAAATTTGAGGAGATAAAATCGAAGAGCATTTTGAACAAGTACAAATATCGGGACAATTGGTTCTGGTGCAGGTACAGCATCAACCCTTACCGCGGCTGCCAGTTCGCGTGCAACTACTGCGACGCAATCACAGAGAAGTACCTCGTCCACGAAAATTTCGAGGATTTTTTTAGGACTATCCAAGTCAAAACGAACGCGCCTGAGCTGTTGGAAAAAGAGGTAAAGAAGGTGAAGAGGGACGTCGTGGCGATAGACGGAGTGAGCGACGCGTACCAACCTGTAGAGAAAAAATACAACATCACGAGAAAGGCTCTAGAAATTCTGCGAAACAACAAATTCCCAATTCACATCGTGACGAAATCGGACCTCGTGACGAGGGATATTGACCTGCTCTTGGAGATAGCAGAAAATTCTTGGTGTGCTGTTTCCGTCACCATCATAACATTCGACAAAGAAGTGCTTCCTCTGCTGGAACCATTCGCACCGCCGCCCGAGAAAAGGCTTGAGGCTGTGAAAAAATTGGTACGAGCGGGAATACTCGCTGGCGTAGATTTCACGCCGATCGTGCCATACATCTTGGACAACGACAAAAACATCGAAGATGTGATAAAACGGACATCGGAGGCGGGCGCGAAGTTCATCCTGCCGGGAAGCATGAGCATGAGGAGTAACCAAAAAATACGTTTCATGGAGCTTCTCAAGGAGAATTGGCCTGAACTCATCGAAAAATACGAAAGACTTTACGCTGGCTCTCAGAGCCCAGATCAGGGATATATGACCGATGTAAACAGAAAAGCTTTCGAGTTATGCAAGAAGTACAACATTCCTAATTATATCCCACCTCCAGATTTCGATCGCCCTCTCAAGGAAAATTTTGATGTGGCCAACATGCTCCTGCTGATAGCGTATTTCAAGGAGATGAGGGAAGGAAATCCATACGCCGCCTGGGCCTACCATAAAGCAGCTCAAAACATCGAAGAATTCAAGGAAAGCATCAAAAACATCCACGCTAAAAATGAGCTGGAAAAAATCCCGGGTGTCGGAGAGAGCTTGAGCAACACGATAGCCGAGTTCTTGGATACAGGCAAATGCGAGAAACTCGAGAAGATGAAAAGCGTTTGGTAATGTTTTAAAAGCACAGCCATCAAATGACAATAAAAAATTGGTGCGGAGAAAATTGTCATGCCAATAGTTGAAACCAAAAATCTGTCGAAAGTGTTCAATGGCAGAAAAGCGGTCAACAACATGAACTTGACCATCGAGGAGGGCGAACTCTTCGGTCTGCTCGGCCCAAACGGAGCCGGCAAGAGCACGACGGTGGCCATGCTCTCAACAATTCTGCCCCCAACCGAAGGCACCGCAATCGTGGGTGGATACGACATAAAGAAACAGCCCAAGGAGGTCCGTCAGATAATCGGGGCCGTGACTCAGGAGGCCGGGATATACGACGACCTGACCGCCGCGGAGAACTTGGCATACTTCGGGAAGCTTCAAGGCGTGGAAGGCAAAAAACTTCGAAAGTGGATCGATGAGCTACTCAAGATGGTGCAGCTCAAAGATCGAGCAAATGATCGCGTCAAGACCTTTTCCGGGGGAATGAAACGCCGCCTCAACCTGGCCGTTGGGCTGGTCCACATGCCAAAGGTGCTCTTTCTGGACGAGCCTACGACCGGATTTGACCCTCAAGCGCGGCTAGCCGTTTGGGAGATCATCAAGCAATTCCAAGCCAAGGGGGTTACGATCTTGCTGACTACGCACTACATGGACGAAGCGGATTATCTCTGCGACCGAGTCGCCGTCATGGACGATGGCAAGATCATCGCCCTCGACAAGCCGGAGGCACTCAAGCATTCCATAGGCAAGCTCGAAGCGATCGAACTCAAAGCAACGAAAATCCCGCACAAACTTATGACCGAACTGAAAAAGCTTCGAGGTATCAAGAAAGTGGTTCGCTTGCCTGAGGGCTTGAAATTGTTTACACCATCCGCCGACAGCGTGCTCAGCCAAGTCGTTAGAGCGGTGACCGACGTGGGCGTTTCGATAGACTCGCTGCACATCGCTCAACCTACGCTCGAGGATGTGTTCATAAAATTGACTGGTAAAACTCTGAGGGATTAGGATGAAATCATTGACGATCGCGGACAAAAACTTGCGCCTCTTCTTCAGGGATCGGATGGACCTGTTCTGGACGTTCGCGTTTCCTCTGCTGCTCATCATGGTCTTCAGCTTGGCGCTCGGTGGTCGAGGTAGCGTTCGGATAGATATACTCGCAGTTCAGCAGGACAACGGCCAGCTGGCCAACACCTACATGTCTGTAATAGAAAATGTTTTTAGCGTCGAGAAGCTCGAAAACGTCGCGGAGGCCGAGGCTAGGGTGCTCGATGGCAAAGTTGTGGGCGTGCTGATCGTCCCGAGTGGATTCAGCGCTAGCACCGAAAATGTACGATTCTTATACGATGAGACCCGCGGTGAGCTGGCGACCACAACAGTGCAAATGGTCGAAGGCATCACCCAACAATTCTTCGGGATGGCGGCGCCCATCGCCACAGAAAGCGTCCGAGGCGGGTACAAGGAATGGAACGCGGCCCAACAGTACGTTCCTGGGATGGGGATAATGATGATATTGATGATAGGTGGGATAGGCGCATCAACAAGGATCGTCCTAGAGCGAAAAACCGGCACGTTCAAACGTAACCTCCTCACGCCTATCAGCAAGCTGAGTTTTCTGGGCGGGGAGCTCCTGAGCGGATTTGTCATCGGATGTATGCAAGTGATAGTGTTCTTTGGAGTTGGAATCCTCGTATTTGGCATGCCGGTGGCGGGCAGCTATTTGCTTCTAGCATTGATCAGCGCTCTTGTGATCGTATTGGGCGTTGGGCTTGGACTCCTTATATCGACGTTCGCGCGCTCCCCAAACGCAGCCAGCGGGGCAGTACAAGCATTCATTTTCCCCGCCGCCGCGCTTGGAGGGCTCTGGTTCCCGATCGAGATTATGCCGGGATTTATGCAGAGCGTCGCGCGGATATTCCCGACCACCCATGCAATGAACGCCTTCCAAGATGTGATAGTCCGCGGCAAAGGTCTGCTCGACATAGCGCCCTCGCTCGCGGTCGTGGCCGGCTTCGCTTTGTTCTTCCTCATCCTAGGATCTCTATTGTTCAAGTGGAAAGAATAAGTAGTGGACCCAGCGGGATTTGAACCCGCGCCCTCTCGCTTATTCGGAAACACTTGCGAAGCGAGTGCTCTACCACTGAGCTATGGGCCCCAAATTAGAGTGCGATGACTTCCAATTAAGTTTTTGCTCTAGCTTCAAAGACCGTATACTCGCCGCATTTATCACAAGAGATGGTGTAGAAATCCGGACAGTGAAACCCGAAGATCGATGAATCGTGGCTTTTATCTTTAGTTTTTCTGTTAATCGAAGCATCGCCACAGCCAAAATTTTTGACTTGGTTGAAATCATGGCACGGAGATATCTTACTTTATCAGAGGTGACGCAGCCATCGCTATCGATCAAACCAGCTAAAATACCGAGCATAAATTCCTTTGAGTGAACATTCTCTAACAAAAGTCGCTTGCGTGATTTGCCATCTTCAGTTCCATAGCCAGCGTATCTTCTCAAAAATGAGCATAACCCCTTTGATGACACTCGTAACTCTAATCTATTGCCCTTAGTAGTAACCCAAGGTTTTGTATGCGCCTTGCGTAAAATGTCAACCAAAAAACAACCAATTGACTTTTCACTTTTGGCATTAAGAGCAAATTTAGTTATGTACGAGTAGTATTTTTGCCTAAAATTAAAGCAGCCGTCTCCTACAAAAAATCCTACGAGGTAACCTTTTTCCCACTTGAACAATCGCTTTTCATTGAATCTCCCCATTTTACGACAAAATCCCTTAACATGATAGTAAATCATTGTCTTTGAAAATCCAAACTTGCTGCTTAACTGGTTTAGCGACGCTCCTGCTTGTGCCTCTCTAATAATTTCTTCTACTTGGCCATTGCTCAGCTTTTTCATAGAACCTTGGCAAATTCAGCAATCGCTTTTAAATCACCTCTCCATAGAGAGAGGTCGCCGAAAGTAATATTTAAAGCAGCCACGATTGTCAAACAGATGTAAAAAAAGGAGGAGGCTGGAAAATGCAAGCAATTGTGTACATCCGTACCGACCCTGGCAAGGCGCTGAAGCTTCTCGATGAGATCAAGAAGCTCCCCGGAGTAAAATTCGCCGCCGCAACGACGGGAAGATTTGACATAGTCGTGAGGGTCGAAGCGGCCGACCTGAAGGATATAGGCGACAAGGTCGTCGGCAAGATCCAAGCCATTCCCGGGATCAAGAGCACGGAGACATCGATGATAGTCGCGTGAGCTGGCGAACTTTAATAGATGTGATGAGAAAATTGGACGGTGCTCGCGTGACCAATCCAAAGAAGATCGGAACGGTGGCTGGCTCCAGCATCTACAAGGTCGAACACCTCCAGCTGCCGAAGAACACCCACATCGTCTGCATGCCGCCGGCCAGAAAAATTCTGTACGATCCTACGGTCTGCGGCATGGAGCTTCGAGACCTATCGCTCGAATGCAGCAAGACTTTTTTGAAGGCGGCTTGGAACATTTTGCCCGGGCTGAAGAAGCTGAGCACCCGCGACATCAGCGAAATCGTCGTACTGCGCGGGAGCTTGGGCTACGGCTTCGACCAGGCGTTCGAGCAGCTCTTCGACAGCTACCTGCCGCGCTGCTTCGTCGGCGCGAGGCGATTCAGAATATCCGGAGGCGAGTTCGGCGCCGACATCTTCTACACGAATTTCGACGCCCTCCCGGAGCACGGCGTCCTCTTCACGGGCGACACGATAGCCACCGGCGTCTCGCTCAGCCAGACGCTGGCTGTGACGCGCAGCGAACTCAGGGAGCGAGACTACGATGTGGAAAAATTGCTGGTCTTCAGCATCGCGGCCTCTTACAAGGGCTGCACCAAGCTGCTCGAGTGGGAGAAACGCTTCCGCGAGTGGTGGCCAGATTTCGACATTCACCTCTTCGTCGCCGAGGGTCTCTTCGGTCTAGCCGACAACGGCACGGATTTGCTCTTCAGGAAGGCTGGCGAGGCGATACTACCGGAGGAGACAAAGAAACGCGTCACCGAAGCTTACGGCGACTACGACACGGGCTTCCTGCCGGGCAACATCTGCGCGATCTTCGACTGGGGGGATCGCAACTTCAAGCCCGAGCGCCACCTGGAGGACGTCGTCAAGTTTGCTAGGAGCTCGCTGAAGGCGACGAAAGACGAGCACGCGAAGGATGTCCTCAAAAAGCTCATCGTCGACGCGAAGAAAGGACTCAAGAAGCTCGACCAACCTTTGCCGAAGCTCAGGCGCTAGTTCTGTAAACTACGAGGTCGAGACTATGGAAGAAAATTCCAGAATTATGATTAAAAATATCAACGATCTTACGAAAAGCAGGGAAATTTTTAATTCCCATGTCAACATGTTTTATAGGATGGAACTTTACACGGGACCAAGTGTTTATTTCCACAAAAAAGTTATTGAAATGATCAACAACAACAAAAATTACCAAGAGCTGTTAAAAAATAACCAATTTATTGAATATATCTACGCTAGTTTGACTTCTTGGGGGTTACATAGAATGGATAAAACCGCACGGCTGAAAAACTTTTGTGAGTTTAAAAACATCATTCAAAATGATGATAATGTAAATTTGCTGAAAAAATTATCTATTTACGAATTGAACGATTTAAATAATAATGCTAAAAAGGAAATAAAACCATTCCTATCTGCTCTTTTTAGGAATTTGAAAATAATGAAAGAAGGAAGATTGTTAATCGGAACTTCTAAGATCTTGCATCATCTTTTGCCACATTTGATTTTACCAATAGACAGACATACTTTAAACTTCTTTTACGAAGAGGAGTTCAAAAAAGAGTTGGCTAAAATAAAAATATATCAAAAGATGGCAGCCTCTGAAGAAGAACAGGAGAGAACATTTTTAGAGATATTTAACGGATCTTATCTAATCAACAAAAAATTGGACTTGAGAACCATTTATCTAGAAAGAAAGGATAAAGAAAATTTTACCACTTCCATACCAAAGTTAATTGACAATGCTATAATTGGTTATGTCGAAGACAAATCGAAATGATGTTTTCATAATAATTCAGTGCCTTTTATCAATTTGCATTATTATTCGTTAATTTTCAGCTTTCATACTTCGATGGTTCAAACATCGCACCGATATTTAGTTATTTCAAGCGGCTTATTTCTTCTGCGGCGATTGTATGGTAGAACTCGTGTTCTTGGGGTGCGGCGGCGGTCGGTACATGACCATCGACCAAATTTTCAACACGGGAGGATTTAGAATACACGGCCCAACAAAGATACACGTCGACCCCGGCCCAGGGGCGCTCCTCCTCACGCACCAGCACGGCCTGAACCCACTCGACCTCGATTGCATCGTCGCCACCCACTGCCACCTCGACCATTACTGCGATGCAGAGGTGCTCATCGAAGCCATGACCCAACACATGACGAAGAAGCGCGGCGCGTTCGTGGGAAGCGAAAGTGTTCTCAAGGGTGCGGGAAAATTCGGGCCAGCGATATCAAACTATCACAAAGAAAAACCAGCGGAGATCATTCATATGAAACCAGGTACGAAGTACAAACTCAATGAACTCGAGCTCGAAGCCATGCAGGCGCAGCACAGCGACCCGACGGCCTTCGGATTGAAAATTCACACGAAGGATGGAATCATCGGCTACACTGGAGACACGCAATACTTCGATGGACTTGCAAAAAATTTCAAGGGCTCAAGAGTGCTGATAGCGAATGTCACTAGACCTTTGGCGATGCGCATCAAGTGGCACCTCTGCTCCGACGACCTCATCTCGCTTTTGAAGGAGGTGAAACCGGAGCTGGCGGTCATGATGCACATGGGGATGCTCTTCCTCAGGCACAGGCCGGAGAAGGAGGCGGTCCGGATAAAGGAGGAGACTGGCGTCCAGACGATACTTGGATACGCTGGTCTGCGTGTGAACATCGACAAGGAGATTAAGGTGAAGCGCCCGGCCAAGCAGCCTAGCTTGGAGGCGTTCGCGCGGCCTAAACCCGAACGTTTTGCTGGCGTCGAATAGTTCGAACACAACAACAAATTTATTACTTTACCTTACTATGAACCATCAAGGAGGTGCCTCTACATGGTGGAGTGGAAAGAAAAAATGGATAATGTGAAGATGAAAAATTTACAAGAAATTTTCGAGGTAGACAAGCCGATAATCGGTATGGTCCACCTGATACCCTTACCTGGAGCGCCGGGCTACGATTTTTACGGCATGGACGCCATCATCGAAAAAGCCCTTGCCGATGCAAAAGCTCTCGAAGAGGGCGGCGTCGATGGGCTGATGGTCGAGAACATGTGGGACCACCCTTACTACGTCGGAGAGGATGTGCCGCCCGAGGAGATGACCTCGCAAGCCGTCGTGGCGAGGGAAGTGATCAAAAACACCAACCTTCCGACGGGGATAAACGTCATCCATAACGGCGGGAAGGTGACGCTGTCCATCGCAGTTGCCTCCGGAGCGAAGTTCGTTAGGATCTGTCTTCTAGCGGGAGCAAGGGTCTGGGACACGGGTGAATTCGACCACGGCTGCGCTGCGGAACTGTTGAGGCTGAGAAAACACTTGGGGGCTGAACACATCAAGATCTTCGCCGACGTCGACAAGAAACATTCGGTACCTTTTCCCGGCATCGATCTGGAAACGCACATACTGTGGACCAAGAGATATCTCGCCGACGCGCTCATCGTCAGCGGAAAATTGACGGGCTGGGCCCCCGAGCTGGAGAAGGTCAAGAAGGCCAAAGAATTTGCTGGAGACACGCCGGTGCTCGTTGGGAGCGGCACCACCGCTGCAAATGTCAAAGATTTTCTAAAATATGCAGATGGAATCATCGCTGGCACGGATCTGAAAAAAGATGGGATAAATGAGAATCCTGTCGACGTATCCAGAGTAAAGAAGTACATGCAAGCCGTGAAGAAGGTCAGGAAAAAATAGAACAATTTCCACGTAGTTTAATCGATGTTTTTCTTTTTATAGGTAGAGCCTATTTTATATGTTTCGCCCCTGATTTTTGTTGGGTTTAAATGGAAGTCTCAAAGGATTACGATCCGCTTGAAATAGAGCCGAAATGGCAACAGCGATGGAGCGAACTAGATATCTACCGATGTCAAATACAACCTGTCAAAAACCGATAGAATTCTCTTTAAAACGCGCGCAGAGGCATGTTTTGAATTGCTTGGATTCTCTCTTTATATGTAATAGCTGGGATAGCAATATCTTTTACATAAGTTGTATGGCTGGGGGCATTGAAATCACCATTAGCGTACTTCTTAGCCAATTTTTCAAGAGCAGATATAGCCTTTGATTTATTATTGATCAACTGCACAGCGAGAAGATCGGCCTCTTTTTCTTGCCTATTTACAATGAAACCATCAAAAGTGGTTCTTGTGAATAGTATCCAACCCAAATTCCATAAACCCTCGATATACCTATATTTCTCAGCATATCTTTTTTTAACTATATTTTTTATTTCGTCCCCCAACACTGACAAGATCAAGCTGATTACACTATGGTTTTTATTTATATGTGCAGTTTCGTGTGCAAGAATGAATTTAGTTTCCTCTACATCAAAATTAGATAAAAAATTTTCCTCCAAAACGATTAAGCCGAAAGCATTGTTTAGTAACGTGGCACCTACACTAAAAGCAGGAAATGGTAAACGTATCTCTGGATGTCGATTAAGCAATTCATCAATTGTTTGTGTGGGAATTTGCAGTACCTTAATATGGGGTCGGCACCCGAGGTTCAATGTAAACTCGCCCGCCAAATTTTCTAAACTATCCATAGTTCACCTGGAAATATTCAAATTTGTATGGTTTATAAATTACTTTCACTGACCTCTCCCTCTCCAAAAGACGCTTAAATATAGTTTAACAGGACCGCGTGGGATAAGTTTGTTACACACAATAAATTTCTGGGATCTACCTCCAAAACAAACATTCGTTGTATTATCAGGGCAATATGTACAATCAATCTATAATGCAATAAAAAATCTGGTGAGTAATAATTTCACTAAAGCTGCTAGATTATGCGGCACTCCAAAAAGTATTTTCTATCACCTCAAATATTGCAGACGCGTCAGAATAGACAAACTAATTAAATTGTTGAACTTTTTGAACACTCATAATTCAATGTTTTCTCTGGAAGCTGCTCAAAAAAACGTGATATGGATAGGCCCAAAACATGGGCGAGGGATACATGACCCTCACCTGCCCATCGACATTTACCACCCTGCATTCGCGCGAACCGCCGCTAGAGCCTGCGGAGATGGTATTCTGACTAGAAGCTATGGGCCTCGTCATGGTTATGGATCGCTAATCTATTTTGCCAAAGAGGATCCAGAACAAGTACAGAACGCTATCGATGATGCGATCGCTGCTTTTGGAGGAAATGCTCAAACATATAGAATTAATTTCAGCAAAGATACTTACCTGATCTATCCCACTGTTGTGCGTGATATTTTGTTAACCGTGGGAGTGATGACTGGCCCTAAAGCTGAAAGTTATTGTGGCATTCCAGAATTTGTAATGAAAAGTGAAATAGAAACTATATGGATCGCTTGGCTTCAACAAACAGGAGATGATGAAGGGCACGTTGCTCATTATCCACGGTATAATTTATATGGCATTTATTGGCGACGCTCTACTGACATTACTAGACTTCAGCCCAAAATAGAGCTTAAAGCTGGCGAGCGGATTACCTTTAATCGTTTACAAGAAAGTGTTCAAAAATATGTCACGAATTGTTCACCAAAAATGATCCTCGACGAACAAAAGCTTCTCAATAGGCTAAGCATAATCTCCACAGTCCACCCCATAGAGATTTATCAAACTCTTAATGGAAAATTACGAGCCAAATGGCAACTGCGTATTAGTGGTCCAGATAATTTGATTAAATACAACAGAAAAGTCGGATTCCAAATCGCTAGAAAATCTGCCACACTGAACAAAGTAGCTGAACAATGTTTACGCTATGAAAAATATATTCTGCCGATTCTTAATGATCTTCAACTAAAGCATGGATACGTCGATGCAGCTATGATATCAACGAGACTAGGCGGCAGTCAAGTTCCTAATTCAAATAGAATAACAATGCTTGCAATAACCGCTTTGCGAGAAATGTCCAAACGAGGATATATTAGCAAAATCAGCGACGGACAATACATCAAAAAATCAAAAGAATCGATATTGTCAAAATATGTTTTACTGAAATAGAATACAGAGATATAAGATAACCCATAAAAAACTAACAAGGAGGTGTATGCATAAATGGAAGTTCCAAAAGATTACAACCCGCTCGAAGTAGAACCAAAATGGCAGCAACGATGGAACGAGCTAGGCATATACAAATTCAAAAAAGAAGATGTAAAAACGCCAACCTATGTAATTGATACTCCGCCGCCATACCCGAGCGGAGAATTTCACATGGGGACGGCGTTCAACTGGACATACTTCGATATCGTCGCTCGCTATAAACGGATGCGCGGCTTCAACGTGTTGTTTCCCCAGGGAACTCTGTGAAAATATTTCATGGGGCCTGCATGGGACTGTCACGGCCTACCGACTGAGGTGCAAGTCGAGAAGCGCTACGGCATCCGCAAGGGCGACCTCCCACCGGAAAAATTCCGCGAGCTCTGCATCAAGCTCACCGAGGAGAACATCGCCCACATGCGAGAGGAAATGAACTCGCTGGGCTTTTCGATGGATTGGTCGACAGAATACCGCACGATGGACCCGAGCTACTACAGCAAGACGCAGCTATCGTTCGTACAGCTCTATAAGAAGGGCTTGATCTACCGCGGCGAGCATCCGGTCAACTGGTGCCCGAGGTGCGAGACTGCGATAGCCGACGCCGAGGTCGAGTACGATGACCGCGACAGCTCGCTCAACTACATCAAGTTCAAAATTGTTGGAGAAGACGATTTTCTGACCATCGCCACGACGCGCCCCGAGTACCTCCACGCCTGTGTCGTGGTGGCCGTCCACCCAGATGACGAACGCTACAGAAAATATGTCGGGAAAAAACTCCAAGTTCCAGTATTCGGCCAGGTCGTCGACATAATAGAAGATCGCGAAGTCGACCCGCAGTTCGGCACCGGCGTGGTGATGATTTGTACTTACGGCGACAAGACGGACGTCCGCTGGGCGATGCGCTACAAGCTGCCCGTCATAAAAGCCATCGACGAGCGCGGCCGCATGAGCAAGGCCGCCGGAGAGTACGCGGGACTCTCGCTCGCCGAGTGCAAGGAACTCGTGCTCAAAAAAATCAAGACGAGTGGACTATTGAGCGGGCAGGAAAAACTCAAGCAGAGCGTCGGCGTGTGTTGGCGCTGTAAGACGCCAGTCGAAATTCTGACGAAGCAACAATGGTTCATGCGCGTCCTCGATCTCAAGGACGATGTGATAGAGGGCGCCAAACGCGCGCGCTGGGTTCCAGAACACATGCGCGCCCGCCTCATAGCGTGGGCCGAGTCGATGGACTGGGACTGGGTGATATCGAGGCAGCGCATTTTCGCCACACCTATCCCTGTGTGGTACTGTTTGAAGTGCAGCTCTCCAGTGGTAGCAGATGAAAATCAGTTGCCTGTGAACCCATCGAAAGACGAACCTCGTGAAAAATGTCAAAAATGTGGCGGCGATAAATTTGTCCCCGAAACCGATGTGCTCGACACTTGGATGGACAGTTCCCTGACCATACTCGCGCACGCTGGATGGCCAAAGTTGGACAAACGACTATTTCCCGCCGACATCCAACCCAACGGCACTGACATAATCAGAACTTGGGACTACTACCTACTCGTCCGCACTCTGGCGTTGGTCGGCGAGGTTCCGTACAAAACCGTGCTGATCAACGGCATGGTCTTGGGAACGGATGGAAGGGCGATGCACAAATCCCTCGGCAACTACGTCGACACCACTAAAGCGCGAGAAAAATACGGGGCCGACGCATTGAGGCAGTGGGCTGCGATAGGCGCTTCCACGGGCTCCGACATCCCGTTCGCCTGGAAGGATGTCGAGTTCGGCTACAAATTCATGCGCAAGTTTTGGAACGCCGCACGGTTCGCGAGTCCACATTTCAAAGATTTAGACATTGCGACCATCGATCCATCAAAACTTGAGTTCATGCCGACTGACAGGTGGATATTGAGCAGGATGAATCGCTTGGTCAAAGAAGTCACCGCATATCTGGAGGATTTTCAATTCAACCGCGCATTGATCGCCGTACAAACTTTCATCTGGCACGAGTTCTGCGACATGTACATCGAGGAGGTAAAGCATCGCCTCTATGGCGAGGACTTGACCGCGGAAGCATCAAAATACACGCTCTACCAAATTATTTTGACTGCGGCCAAGTTGCTCGCACCGTTTATTCCACATTTCGCAGAAGAGGTATACCGCAATTATTTTGCCTCGAACTATACTCAACCAAGCATACACCTTTCCGAGTGGCCAGCCGCGGACGACAAGTTCATAGATGAAGCCGCGGAAAAACTGGGGGAACTCATAAATCTAGTCATCAGCACCATCCGCCAATTCAAGTCGGAGAAAGGAATGGCGCTCAGCGCCGAGCTGCCTTCTGTCGAGATATATGCTGCAGATGAAAAAAATGCGAAACTTCTCGAGCAGGCTACAGACGACATACGAGGCACGATGAAGATCCGAGAACTTCTGGTGACAACGGAAAAACCAAAGGTCGTCGAGCGAGTTCTATCGATCGAACCAAACTTTGCGAAAATTGGGCCACGCTTGCGTTCCGACGCGAAGGCTGTGATGCGCGCCATTTTAGAAGCTGATCCAGAGGATGTCGCAAGAAAACTAGAGATGGGAGATTTAGCCATCACAATGAACGGAAAAAAATTCACTATCGATAGAGAGGATGTTAGAGTGGTAAGGGAAACCGCGAGCGCTGGACACAAAGTAGAAATAATTGATATCTCTGAACCGGCGCTAAAAATTTTGATAGGGATGCCCTAACTTCTCACGCGGCTCAGGACCATCAGGACGACGAAGAGAGCCACAAACATCCCTAACATTATAAACCTCATCCGCGCCGCCTGCTTCTGGGATCTCTTCATCACCTCTTCGCAGGCTGGGGAGCAGATAAATTTATCCGACTCGATCGCCCTGCCGCAGACCACACAATGCTTATGATCTTCGACCACGTTTCTCCCTCGGCATTATTGTGGTACCACTGTGTTCTGCGCCATCTAAAATCTTTTGTAAACGTGGAATTTCATGTTTTCCCAGCACCAGAGTCTTAATCCCCGAGCGGTCAATTATCTTCGCTCCGATGGGATCCACTATCGCTTGGACGCCCGGCTCCATCTTTACATTTCCGACAAGTTCCAACAGCTGGTGCGAATCCATCGTGCCCAACTTCCTCGCACGAGGATTGACCTTCGGATCTGCCGTATAGACGCCATCGATATTCGTAAAAAAGATCAACAAATCTGACTTGCTTGAATCAGCAAGTTCGGCCGCGACGGCATCGGTCGTGTGGCCCGGCACCGTTCCGCCCATGACTGGGATCTTGCCCCGCAACATCGCTCGGATAGCGGCTTCGAAAGTCGTTATCGGATTTTGTTCTGCAACTTCGCCGAGAGCCGCGATGAGCAAACGCGCGTTCAAACGGGTCACATCCACTCCAACCGTGTCACAATATGCGTTCGTCGCCTTGAATTCATGTGCGACGTCGATATACATCCGCGCCACATTACCTCCGCCGACCACGATAAGAAGCTCGTAGCCCTTCCTCTTGAGATCGCGCAAAACATTGGCCGCCGTACGAATTGTGTCCACGTCGGGCTGTCCTGGAACCATTATCGAACCTCCAAAGCATATCGTGGCCCTCATGCTATCGCCAAAAATGATTGTGACAACATGCTATTAACGCTCGCGGTAAGAAGATTACTAGGCGAATCAAATGACGGAGGAAAGTCGCAAGCGCTACCAGTTCAAGCGTTTGCTCGACGATCTTGCAGGCAAGCGCGGGCGCGGGACCGAGTTGATCTCGGTCTACGTTACCCCAGATTTCGATCTCACGAAGGTGATGCAACAGCTGCGCGATGAACAGGGCACCGCCTCCAACATAAAATCGAAAACGACCCGCAAAAATGTGGTCGGGGCACTCGAACGCGTGATACAGTTCCTCCGCGTATACATCGCCGAACATAGGCGCCCGCCCGAGCACGGCATGGCGATCTTCTGCGGAAACGTCGCTGGGCGGGAAGATATCTCGGACATACAGCTCTATTGGATAGAGCCGCCGGAGCCGATAACGGTGCGCATGTATCGTTGCGACCAAGAGTTCGTGCTCCAACCGCTGCGAGAGATGCTGCAGGTCAAGGAAACTATCGGCCTCGTCACGCTCGACAGGCGAGAGGCTACGCTCGCCACGCTGAGGGGGAAGCACATCGACATCCTGAGGAAGTTGACATCTGGCGTCCCTGGAAAACACGGCAAAGGCGGTCAATCTGCCAGGCGATTCGAGCGCCTGATAGAAATAGCTGCCAACGAGTACATGAAAAGGATCGCGGAAGCTGTGAACGAGACTTTCTCTCAGACCCCAGACCTGAAAACGATCTTGGTCGGTGGGCCTGGACCGACGAAGGAAGAGTTCGTGAAAAGTGAGGTTCTGCACGAAAACATCAAAAAGAAGATATCCGCCGTGCTCGACACCGGCTACACCGATGAATATGGGATAAAAGAACTTGTGGAAAAATCGAGCGAGGTGCTCAAAGATTTGGAAATAATGAAGGAAAAGGCGCTCATGCAACGATTCATGACCGAGCTAGTGGCTGGCAGGGGACTGTCGATATACGGCGAACGACACATAAGAGATATGTTAGAAAAAGGTGCTGTCGATCTCCTTCTCATCTCAGAAGATTTGCGCCGCGTCAGGGGTCTCGTCCGCTGCCAGAGTTGCGGGCATGAATTTCAAGAAACCGTGGAAGACATCAATTTATTCAAAAAGCAGCTCGTCGGAAGGTCCTGTCCGAAGTGCGGAGAATTAAAACTCGCGCTCGCCGAAACAAAAGACTTGGTACAGGAACTCTGCGACCTCGCGGACAAATTCAACACGCGCGTAGAGTTCATCTCTTCGGAGACAGACGAGGGGAAACAGCTCTTGATTGCGTTCAAGGGAATAGCTGGATTGTTGCGGTTCGCCTGATGATCAAGTGCCTGAGCGCCAAGAGCGTAAGTATTTGAGTTGCTCCTTGGTGGGTTTTTCCAAACTGATGTTCAAAGATTTGAGCTTGAGTTCGGCCACTTTCCGATCCACCTCCGCCGGCACCTCGTAGACCTTGCCCTTCAGTCTCCTGCCATGCTTTGCTAGGTGCGCCACGCTCAACGCCTGTAGCGCAAAACTCATGTCCATTATCTCCATCGGGTGGCCTAGAGCTCTCTTGCCCGCGAGGTTCACCAGACGCCCTTCTGTCAGCAAATGGATCCTGCGCCCATCCCTGAGCTGAAATTCTTCAACATCTTCGAGGACTTCCTTGCGTCTGGCGGCCATCTTGGCCAAACCTTTTATGTCTATCTCCACGTTGAAGTGCCCCGAGTTGCACAATATCACGCCATCTTTCATCCGGCGCATGTGCTCCGCGCGAATGACATTGACGTTGCCGGTCGTCGTTATGAAGATATCCCCGACGCGGGCGGCTTCGTTCATATCCATCACCTTGAACCCATCCATCGCGGCTTCGAGCGCCTTTATCGGATCTGTTTCGACCACGGACACGATAGCCCCCATCCCCTTTGCGCGGGAGGCTACGCCACGGCCGACGAAACCGAAACCGACTACCACGACATTTTTTCCGGCGATCAAAGTGTTCGTCAAAGTCATTATCGCCTGCAGCGTCGATTCAGCCGTGCCGAAGCGGTTATCAAAAAAGTGCTTCGTCGGGGAATCGTTCACAGCGATCACCGGAAACTTCAAGGCACCATCGTCGGCCATCAGCCTCAGCCGCTTCACACCCGTCGTCGTCTCCTCGGATGCACCTCGAATGTGCCCGAGGAGTTCCTTACGTTTGGAGTGAACCAAGAAAATCAAGTCAGCGCCATCGTCTATCAGAACATCCGGCCTGTAGTCGAGCACGCGGTTGAGGTTCGCATAGTACTCCTTAGTCGTCTCGTTGCGCCAAGCGTGGACATTTATACCATCCTTAGCGAGGGCGGCCGCAACATCATCCTTTGTCGACAACGGATTGCAACTCGTTATCGCAACTTTCGCTCCACCCGCCGCGATGGTTCTTGCGAGCGCCGCCGTCTTCGCCTCAACATGGAGCGCCGCGCCGACTGTCAAACCTTTCAGAGGCTTAGAGCGGGAGAAATCCTTGCGAATTGCCATCAGCACTGGCATGTGCTGCTCAACCCAATCGATCGCGCGCTTGCCCTGCGGCGCGAGCTTGATGTCTTTGACTTTGTAGCTCACTTTTTAACCCTCCAAATTAGTCTTCCCAACTAAATCTGAAGCAATTTTTTGAGCTTTTTCTAAAATGGTGCCTTCATCTAATGTTAACACTTTGCCCTCTTGCATCAATATTTTTCCATCGACGATTGTCGTGTCAACGTCACTACCTTTGGCCGCATAAACCAAATGGGAAACGACATTATGAAGCGGCATAAGATGCGGTCGTTTTAAATTGACAACCACCAAGTCGGCCCTCTTCCCAATTTCTATTGAACCGATATTTTTTCCAAGTCCAAGTGCTCTTGCTCCCCCAACAGTCGCCATCTCCAAAGTTTCACTTGCGCTAACGACGGTGGGGTCTCCTTCTCGAACTTTTGCTACCAAACTACAAACTTTCATCTCTTCAAACATGTCTAGGCTATTGTTACTAGCGGCTCCATCAGTACCGATCGCGACCACAATCCTTTCTTTGAGGTACCTCGTCACCGGAGCTATACCCGATGCGAGTTTTAAATTACTCACTGGATTGTGTGCAATTTTCACATTGTTCTTTTTCAACATTCTTATCTCTTCATCTGTAACTTTCACACAGTGCGCAGCTAGAACCTCTGGGCCCAAAAAGCCAATTTTATCCAGAAATTTGACTGGCCTTTCACCCTGAAACGCGATAGTATTTTTAACGTCATCATCACTTTCTGCCACATGGGTGTGAATGCCGACCTTGTGCTTTCTTGCGAGCTCTTTTATCTTCAACAAACATTCGGTTGAACAAGTGTAAGGTGCGTGGGGGCCGAACATCGTCAAAACTCGACCATTTGCCATCCCGTGCCAAGTTTTGACTAATTTTTCACCTGTTTTGATCTCCGTCTCTCGCTTTTTAGGATCGCCACTTTCGATAATGCCATAGGACAGCACGCCACGGATGCCAGTTTGTTCTACGGCTCTGGCAACATCCTCCATGAAAAAATACTGATCGGCGAAACACGTGGTACCTGACTTGATCATTTCCAAACAACCGAGCAAGGCACCTACATGGACGCGTTCGGCAGTTAGGTTTTTCTCCAGTGGCCAAATTTTTGTTTTAAGCCATGGCATGAGTTTCATATCGTCGGCAACACCCCTAAGCAAAACCATGGCGAGATGCGTGTGACCGTTGATCAAACCCGGCAAAACAACTTTGCCCTTAGCATCGATCACGACATCGGCCTTTTCTTTGACATCCTTGCCGACCGCAGCGATTTTGTCGCCATCGATCGCTACCGAACCCCGCTCGAAAATGCGGCGCTTGGGATCCATCGTGATTACATGTCCATCTTTGATTAGAATGTCCGCCAAATTTTCACCTCAACCTTTGAGCGCCTTCGCTATGGCGCGGCCGAATTCCCTCGCGGCCGCCGGACCATTCGCAGTTATAATTTTTCCATCCACCACCACTGGCTTGGCCACGTATTTGGCACCTTTGCTCTCGATTCTTCTGATGAGATCGCCGTCCCACACCGTCGCTTGCTTTCCCTCGAGCACGCCAGCGTTTGCCAAAGTGACCGGAGCAATGCATATCGCACACGTGACCTTGCCCTTCTTGAAAGCCTCGCTCGCTATCGATAGCGCTCGGCTGTCGTTGAAATAAATTGACGAACCGGGACCACCGACGAACACAATCGCATCGTAATCGCCGACCTTCACTTGATCGAGTTTGATATCCGGCGTAACGGTCGCGCCGAGTACACCGCGCGCCGGTGCCGTTTTTGCGCCCGCTATTGTCACGCTCGCCCCAGCCCGCTCCAACTCCTCCTTCGGATGAAAAAGCTCCTCGTCCCTAAAATCTTTTGGCGCAATGATCATCAACACTTTTTTCAAATTTTCCCCCCAGAATACTAAAAGGAAGCGCTCTTAATAAAGCTAAGAATTAGACTGACTTTTAAATCTTCATCGCCATAAAGAAGAAGGGTAAAAACATGACGAAATTCTACATCTCAACCGCAATCGATTATCCGTCAACAGACCCGCATCTAGGCCATGCATACGAAAAAATATGTGCAGATGTCATCGCCAGATTCAAGAGGCTCCAAGGTTTTGAAGTACATTTCAGCACCGGTACAGATGAACACGGCTTAAAAATACAAAGATACGCCGAGAAGGCGGGAAAACGTCCGAAAGAGTTTGTAGATTTTATGTCTGATAAAAAATTCAGAAAACTGTGGGACGAATTAAACATCTCTTATGACGATTTCATAAGAACCACGGACACGCGACATGAAAGGGTAGTCGCGTCCATTTTCAATAAACTTTACAAAACCGACAACATATACAAAGGAGTTTACCAGGGCTTGTACTGTACCGAATGTGAGACATTTTATTCTGAAGAGGAGTTATCGGAGGGAAAATGTCCCATCCACAACAAAAAAGTCGAACATATAACACAAGAATGTTATTTCTTTCGAATGAGCAAATATAAAGATAAAATCGTTGCGCATATCGAGGATAACCCCGATTTCATCCAGCCAGAAAGTAGGCGAAATGAAATTCTGAATAGACTCAAGGAACCTTTGAGAGATCTTTGTATTTCAAGGACAGACTTCGATTGGGGAATCCCGTTACCCGTAGATAAAAAACATGTGCTCTATGTGTGGGTAGATGCGCTGAGCAATTATTTAACCACAATAGATTACCCAAACGAGAAGTTCAAAAAATTTTGGCCGGCGGATTTACATTTAATCGGCAAAGACATAAT
>Ga0172364_10001215_pt1 | contig 19580 bp, 14 predicted proteins | sample LakKivSesite10cm_FD_114545 | JGI IMG/M metagenome (GOLD analysis project Ga0172364, IMG submission 114545) | Sediment microbial communities from Lake Kivu, Rwanda - Sediment site 10cm | ecosystem: Environmental > Aquatic > Freshwater > Lake > Sediment | place: Rwanda: Western Province, Lake... | reverse complement strand
GCCCTGGTCAGTATTTCAACTCCCTTCTCGGCAGATTCTCTTTCCTTGAGCACTACGGCCAGCGAGTCCCTTGCTTCCTCAGGGGTGACTATATTAAAAGGCTTATTGTGCGAAACATGGTCAATAAAATATCTCAGTTCAAAAAAATATCCTCCGAGGTCGGAAATATTTCCGTCAGTTCCCTCTGCCTTGATTTTTTCAAACACAGGTCTGTCAACCTTGCCAGAAGACTCATAAACAACAAGGGACGGACTGCTCCTGGAATTGAATTCAATCACCGCTTTTTCGAACCTTGCGATGTAACTCATTTCAAAAGGAAATGATGCGGGATAAGACCATCCGCCTTCAGCCGTCACTGTGATATCTTTCTTGAACACAAAAGTTGTGTATACATGGGAATTCCTTATATCATCGTTCACCACCCTGGAATATATCTTTTCAGGGTTCTGTCCAATAAGATACCTTATGAAATCGGTATCGTGAATATGCAGGTCAATAAAAGCACTTCCGGATTTTTCATTGTCAAGGAGCCAATCCTGCCACCCCCACGTGGGAAGTGCGGATAATCTCCTGCACGAGAGTGTTTTCAATTCACCATATTTCCTGCGGTCGTAAACCTCTTTCAGGAATTTGTATTCCGACCAGAACCTGATGACATGCGCCACCATGAATCTCACATTGTTTCTCTTGCATACACTTATCATCTCATTGGCATCTTCCAGGTTAAGAGATATGGGTTTTTCGCATATCACATCCTTACCCATTGATGCCGCTTTTATGACATATTCCTTATGAAGGAAAGTGGGAAGACATATGTCAATAACAGTTATATCCTGTTTGTTGAAAAGCTGCTGGGACTCGTAATAAGGAATCGTTTTGAATTTTGCGGCCAGCGATTTTGCCTTTTCCCCTCTTATATCGGCGATACCTGCTATCTTGACATCGGGAAGTTGGTTATAGACAGTGGCATGCATGCTTCCCATGAAACCCGCTCCGACTATGCCTACCTTTAACATTATCCTCTCCTTTTTCTCTTGGTTCCCCGCCGGGAAGTTTTTTGATGGGTTATTCAACGGTATCTCACTGAAACCGTGCGATTATTCCATGCCGTTATTATCTCCAGACTATTCTGAACACAAATATATTTCTGCCCTCGGCAGTAGATATAAATCTCCCATCAGCCAGTGCATTGATAAAGTTCACCTTGCCGCTGAGATCGTATTCCCACAACTGTTTTTTGTCGTAAGACAGGAAATAGGCATACTGCCCTTTTTGTCCTGCCATGAGTTCTATAATCTCGGGCTTGAAGGCAGAATATTGAATCTCCTGTCCCGCATCAAAATTCACCAACTCATTCCCGGTGGCGTCAAAAATAAACGCCTTGCCTGCAGCCGTGACTGCACAATTGTAATTGTTTCCCTGGGATACTTTGATATCTGCAATCCTTTTGTTTAAACTCTTCCTCCACAGAATGTTTCCCTCGTCGGAAAAACAAATGTAGTCGCCGTTTTCCATGCCAACAAAGATGCTGTGTGAATCTGCAGAGATTCCAACCCTGGTTGCCCAGCTGGCAACCCTCTGTCTCCAGAAACCCTCACCCTTCCTGTCCTTAAAAATGACCTCGTCATTCACGCCCACGACGATAAATCTGCCTTCGCTTGAAATGCCCATATCCCTTGCATAATTGCCCAACTTTTCTCTCCATTTTATGCCTGCGTTAGCGTCCGCAAAAACCATCTGCCCGTCAAGAGCCATCCAGGCGTAGTAATCACCGCATGGGGATATGGCAACCTTCACAATTTTCTCTGACATACTGAATTTCCTCAGTAATGTGCCTTTGGACGTAAACACGTACACCGTACCACCTTCACAGCCTGCAATAACCCTGCTCCCGTCCGACGACATTTTTAAGTCGGTTATCATGCTGTCAGTTTCATAACTCCACATAAATTCATTCTCCGGCAGGAAGAGGGAGTCGGGTATATCCTTCCCCTGAAATTGAGAAGCGAATCTCTTTACCAGATTTGCAACATACATGTCTGATTGTGTCTTATACTCGTAATTTTCAAACCATATCTTTTTGATTGTGTCGAACACATCCACGTGGAAAATGAAATAGTTTTCTATCAACGTAAGGGACGGCCTGAGTATATAATCCGCATTCAATATTTTGCCCGCCTTGGACAGTTCATCGGAATATTGAAAATCTTCTTTTGTCAAACCCTCTTCGTTAATAACCCTGTCAAAGTCCTGTCTGCTTACAACGGAAAAATTCTTCATGCCGTTTGTTTCGTCCGTATAAATCTTCTGGAAATCACTCTTAACAAAATCCTGAATGCCGCTGAAAAAAACATCGAGCGATAGAATTCTCGGCTTCTTCAACCTCAAATCTATGTTCTTTATCCTTCCAGCCAGATAATTCAAAGAAAATTCCGTTCCGTGAAAATTTTTGGATTCCACGACACGGTATATGTTTTCATAAACTATTCTGGATTCCTGGAATTTTCCGTCTTTCTCCAGCATTTCGGCTATTTTAGCCATATAGGTTGTATCGGGTACAATTGAATATAGAATGTATTTATCGTAATACTCAAATGATTCTTTCACCTTTCCATGGTAATATGCATAATCCCCTATAATCCGGTAAAGATATGCATCCGGAGCCGCATACCTGAGATATTGAAGCGCCTTTGTATGCTGAGGCCAACCTTTAGGCCAATCCGAAGCCACGAAGGGCTTCACTTCGTTTATTTTCTTTTCGGCAAGTCCAAGATAATAATCCGCATTCTTCCATCTGCCTGCACTATCTTCCCTGTCCGCTTTCTCTATCAATGACCAGACGTTCCGTGTGAAAATGACCGATAACTCTCTGTTTTTTTCAAACCATTCGCTGCAGCAGGCAAATCTTGCTGTGGATAGAAGAAAGAATAGAATTGGCAACACTCTCTTTATTCTTGGCATTTTACTCCTTGAAATTTAGGATACCGAATTGTTCCGGGTTATCTATCCTGCCACTCCACGAAGTCCACGGGATATGATCCGATTCTCTCTGGAAATTGATACTCCACATATCTCCCGCTACAATTCCATCATTATCCAGGTTTCTCAGGGGTATGGCCATTTCCACAATCCACCTCTTGCTTTCCATCCCCGTCTTTACTTTCCATTCCGATGTCCATAGCTTTTCATGGTCTTCAGCATCATATAATTTCCATACATAACAATACTCTACATGTCCTTCCGGATGTACCGCGAACTGGTACCACTTCCTTGACGAATTCGCCGGATTGATGGAGAGCGTGATTAAATCTCTCGAATTAAGATTTACCTTGGAAATATCCGGGTCATCGCAAACCAGAAGCAGATATAGATTGTTCGCGTCATAGCCTGCGGCAGCTGTCGTATGAACTGCCGATTTGATTTTGTCTCCTTCAATTTCAATGAACATATCTGCTTTTTCGGCATTCTGCCAGAACCTATCTCTATCCGAACCATCTATTTCAACAGGCCATTTAATACTGAAGGCGTTCATTCTCCTCGGAGTCACTTCTCTTATTCCCAGTTTTTCAAGGTATATCTTTTCTCTCAACGATGGTATCTTATCCCTGAGACCAGACGGTATTGACAGATCTCTAAGATATATGTTTGCTGAAGTCCTGACCGGCTCAACACTCTCCTCGGATAATCTAACCAGCAGATCAAGCCCTTCCTCTTTTCCCATGCGTGCAAGCGCCCACGCACATATGATTTTTACGTCAAGCTCAGAATCGGAAAGTCGCCTCAACAGCGCAGGTGATGCACTCTTATCTTTCAGATACCCCAGGGTCTCTGCCGCTATCTTCTGATATTCCGCCCTGCTGGATTCCAGGGATACTACGGCAACGGGAAAGGCGTCCTTGACACCCATCATTCCAAGGGACCGGGCGCATAGCACCTTGAATTCGGGGTCAGGATGTTTCAATCCTTCCTTGAGAAGCGGTATTGACTCCCTGTCTCCGATTTCTCCAAGAGCAATGGCTGCAAGTTTCCTGGTAGTCATGTCGGATTCATTCAATAGTCCTCTTGCTCCGCCTGCAAAAATTTTATCAGGTTTCTCCTTAACAAGAGCGAGCATTTTCTGCCTCACTTCCGGATATTTTGAAGAAGACATATTAAGCAACAGACCCGTGAACCCTCTGGCTCCTATGAGTTGGTCCACTCTCTCCAGGGCAAATTTCCTTTCATCTTCCGCAGGACTTTTCATTTTTCCCCAGAGATCTCTTATTGCATCACCCAGTAGATTTGAGGATTCACTCCTCACGCGCGGAGACATATCGTAACTTTCAAGATATGTTGCAGTCCGAAGATAGTCCGGGTCAAAACCATCAAGGTACGAAAGGGATTTGATTGCGGAATATCTTACCAAGGCATCTTCATCGAGTGTTTTTCCCAGGATAAAATCTTTTACACCGCTGTCGCCTATCTTACCAAGAATTGTTAACCCGGAAAGCCGTGCTTCAAGAGGAAATTTTTCATCATCAACAAACCTCTGCAAAACCGGGTAGAAAAGAGGGCCGTCTGTTTTTTCTATCAGTTTTTCCGCATATTCCCTGACCTCGTCCGAGGTGTCTGCAAGGCATTCTACAATAGCAGGATAAGAAACCGGATTTTTGAATTTTTCAAGTGCCCAGAGTGAATATATTCTGACCGTCTTGTCAGGGTCGGATAGACCTTTTATTACACCCCCGATTCCTTCTTCCATCTTAAGTGCCACGAGCGTCTTGATGCTCTCCATTTTGACTTTTGTTGATTCATCTATCAGGAGACCTTCTATATCCTGCGCCCCCTCTTCGCTCTTGAATTTTTCAAGCGCCCAGAGAGCCCTTATCTTAACCTCGTCATTGTCATCGGAAAGCATATTTATGAAATACGGAATTGCTCTCTTATCCCCGCTGGATTCAAGAAGCCACAGACTTCTCATCTTTATTTCCGGATTGGAACTCTTTAATGCTTCCAGGACGGGTTTGATCGTATCTTCCGAAGATTTCTTAAACATTGCCCGTGCCTCATCCCTGGCCATCAATGTCATCATTGCCCACAGCACTTCTTCTTCCACCTGCTCGTTTGAATCCTGTGCATGATTCAAAAGATCCGGCAGTACAGTTTCATCGCCATATTTGCTCAGACCGACTGCGGCATAATATCTAACCTGCCAGTAGCTATCTTTCATCGCACCTCTGAAATCCGGTATCAAATCCCCTTCTCCATATCTTAACAATCCTCTAACGCCGTAAAGGCGAACCTGCCAGTAGCTATCCTCAAGGGCATCCCTGAAATACGGGGTGCAGGTCGAATCTCCTATTGTCAGCAGAGCAAGGGCTGCTTTGCTCCTTACCTCCTCGTTTTTTTCTTCCCTCAGCACATCTGCAAGGTAAGGTAAATAGACCTTATTTTTCTCACTGATAATCCTGTCAATAATCTGAACTTTTTTTGGGGAGGTGCCTGACTTGAGCCCCTGAATTATTTCCAGATCTTTTGCCTTCAACGTACCTGCCAGGAAAAGAAATATTATTGTAATCAGACCCGTCCTTTTCAAAACTTTTTTGTTAGCCATTTATCACCTGTTCTTTTGAAAAACGAGGGAATCCTATATCGGCGATGATTATCTCCCCGCAATACTCCGGACCTCTATTCACGTAAAAACCTTTCTTGCCAGATCCAAAACTGACCGTAAGATCCCCCTTAACCGCAATACCAAGTATAGACCCTGTATCGGCATCCAGCCCTGATGGGATATCTGCACAAACAACAAACCTGCCGCTGTTATTCACTGCCATTATTGTCTCAGCAGGTATTCCAGATACCGCCCCCTTCAAGCCGGTACCGAATATCGCATCAACCACAATATCCGCTTTTTTCAGGAACCTTTCTTCCTGATATTTACCCTTAAACAGAAAAGTGTCAATTCCCATTTTACATAAAATTTCATAGTTTGTAAAGGATAATTTTGTAAATTGTTCCGGCAAAGAAGTGCAAACAACTTTCACGTCAACTCCCATATTAAAAAGATACCTTGCTGCAACAAACCCGTCTCCTCCGTTATTTCCTTTTCCTGCAACCACGCAAACATTCATATTTCTGATTTTTCCAAACTTATCCCCGATAACCTCGGCCGTCATTCTTCCCGCATTTTCCATAAGAATCAGTCTGCTTATCCCGTATTTTTCCTCGGCTTCTCTCTCCATGTCAGCAATTTCTTTCCTGGTCAAAATCTCATGCTCAATTTTCATTCTCCACCCAACCGTCTAAGGATACCTTCAGCCACCTCGTTCACCGGACCGGCTCCTATTGTAATTACAACGTCACCCGGCCTGACAATCTCATGCAGGTATTCTATTATCTCTTCAAATGTTGGAAGATACAATGCCTCTTTCCCGTTCTTTCTTATCCTTTCAACAAGTATCTGTGCATTCACGAGTTTCTTCTCCATAATGGAATCCCTGACGAAATAGATATCCGGAACAACCACCTTATCGGCCTTCGAGAAAGACAGAGCGAATTCTTTCAGGAGGAATCGTGTACGGCTGTACTGATGCGGTTGAAAGACCACAATCAGTCGCGATTCAGGGAACATCTTTCTTACACAATCCAGGGTACACTCTATCTCGGTCGGATGATGTCCGTAATCATCCATAACAGTAACCCCTTTTTTCTTGCCGAGAAGTTCACATCTTCTATGAACCCCTTTGAATTCCGCAAGTCCTTCCTTGATACTTTTCCAGGGTACTTCCAGATGTCTTGCACAGGCTATGGCCGCAAGGGAATTTTGCACATTATGCATGCCCGAAATTCCCAGTCTGATCGGTCTGCTTTTTTCCCCTTCAAAAAAGCAGTCAAATTCGGAGGTGTTACCGGCAAATCGTATATTTGCGGCAGTCCACATACCCTCGGCAAGCCCATAGGAAACCTTGTTCCTGTTTCTGACTCTCCCTGCAATATCCCGGGCATTCCTGTTATCAGCGCAGTATATCACCAATCCACTCTCAACAGGCACATTGCTGATGAAATCCGTGAATGAATTTTTTATATCCTCTATATCCCGGTAATAATCCAGGTGGTCTTCTTCAACGCTTGTCACGATTGCTATTTCCGGAGAATAATTGAGGAAGGACCTTCTGTATTCACATGCTTCCACGACAAGTAATTCGCTGCTGCCCACTCCGGAATTACCCAGACCTCTTATTTCACCTCCGAGCAGAAATGAGGGGGAATAGCCGCCTCTTTTGAGTATTGATACGATAAGTGAAGAGGTTGTTGTTTTGCCATGAGTGCCAGCAACCGCTATTCCCTTTCTTCTCTTCATCAGATATCCCACCGCTTCGGGATAACTCAGCATTGGTATGCGACATTCAAGAGATTTCCTATATTCGGGATTATCCGGCAAAATCGCGTGTGAGTGGATTACCAGTTCTATCTTCCTGCAGGAAAGGTTCCCGGCTTTCTGAGGACAAAAAATCTTTATGCCTTTTCCGGCAAGTTTCTTTAAAACAGGTGACCGGACATTGTCTGAACCTGAAACATCCTTGTCCATGTCCAGAAGGAGTCTTGCAAGTCCGCTCATGCCTGTCCCCCCTATTCCTATGAGGTGTATTTTTCCTGCACCGTCAAGAATGTCTTTTTCCATTTCCCAGTAGCTCCATTATCTGCTCCACGGTATTGCCCGTTGAGTCCGAAATTGAGTTTTCTTCCAAGTTCCGTTTGATGATATGGACATCTTTGAGTGTTTTTTCAAAAGAGACGCGGAAGTCTCTTATGGCGTCCGGTCCCTGTTCCAGTATATTACACGCTCCTCTCTCAGCAAAATATAAAGCGTTATATCTCTGATGCGCACCCGCATGGGGATACGGCACAACAAGAGATGGTATCTTCCACTCGCTTATTTCAGCAAGAGTTCCCCCACCTCCTCTGCATATTGCAATATCAGTTATACTGTAAAGCTTTGCCATGTCGTAACAGAAATCAAAAACAACTGCCCTTACTTTATGTTTTTCATAAGCCTGCGTCAATTTTTCTTTATCCTTCCCTGCAAGATGCAAAAACTGCAGGTTCTTCTTGCTAAGATAATCCAGGTTTTTCTCTATCAGCATATTCAGGAAAGTCGCCCCCTGACTTCCTCCGAGGACGAGGATCGTTCTGGCATGCGCTGAGAAGCCGAACTCGCGTCTGATTTCATCCACGCAGGACTTCTTTCTGAAGTCTTTTATAATCGGAAAACCGGTTACCACCGTTTTCCTCCTCGGAAGATTGCAAAAGGATGGGAAAGAAAGTGCGATCCTGTCGGCTATCAAAGATGAAAATCTTGTCACCCTGCCGGGAAGCAGGTTCTGTTCATGAACGAATGTTTTGATATTCAACAACCGTCCCGCCAGCAGGAAAGGAAGCGTTACATAACTTCCAGTGATTACAAGCAGATCAAATTTTTCCCTCGAAAGTAACAGAACACAGCGCAAAAAAATATAGGCGAATCTGACCATCAGGAAAATATTTCTGAAATTTATGCGCACCTCGGGAATGATCCTGTATTGAAATTCCTTCTTCTTCAGCCACATGATCAGATATTTTCTATTCGGGATAAGGAAACTGACCGAGATATTTCCTTTCTCACCCAGTTCTTCTCCAATTGCAAGCCCGGGGAAGAAATGTCCGCCGGTAGGCCCTGTGACTATGGCTATCTTCGTATTCCCGTTCCCCATCTTTATATTATAGCATACCTTGTACCAGACAAACGGACACTTGCGTGTGACAGACTTGTACGGGAGAACGTCTGTTTTCCGTCGTTCCAGGAGACGCTTGATTTTTGATATGATAAAAAAGTAATATAATATAACGTAAAAAGTTAACGTAAGAGATGAGAAGTGGGATGGAGAGGAAAGGTTGAGATTGCCGTGCAAAAAGCGTTCGCAACGACAAAAGACGTTGGAGGAACGCAAAATCATGAACCCCTCACCGTGAAATGTATCAAGAAAAGTTCGGGGTAAAGGAGGTATCATCCGGATGAAAAAAGGGCTTATAATAGTTGAGTCACCCACAAAAGCAAAAACCATCGGTGGAATACTGGGGAAAGAGTACCGTGTCATAGCAACAATGGGTCACATAAGGGATCTGCCTGAAAATGATATGGGGGTAGATATCAAAAAGAACTTTGAGCCCAGATACGTACTGATACCGGGCAAAAAGACAATAGCGGCGACCCTTAAGAAAGCCGCCGAGGAACATGATGAAATATACCTTGCGACGGACGAAGACAGAGAGGGAGAAGCCATAGCCTGGCATATAACACACGTCATTGCCAGGAAGCCCGAAGAAATAAAACGCGTGGCATTCCACGAAATTGTGCCCGATGCCGTAAGGAATGCGTTTATCTCTCCCCGGGCTATCTCATTGAATCTTGTGAATGCTCAGCAGGCAAGAAGAATACTTGACCGTATTGTCGGGTACACCATTAGCCCTTTCCTGGGAAGGGGTCTTTCCGCGGGTCGCGTCCAGTCGGTGGCATTGAGATTGATAGTTGAGCGCGAAAAGGAGATAGAAGGTTTTATCCCGCAGACATACTGGATTATAAAAGCGCAGGGAGACAAAAGGGGCAGAAGCATTATCCTTGCACTTACGGAAATTGCCGGAGAGAAAATAGAAAAATACGGATTGAAAGACAGAGCCGTCGTGGAAAGCATTATTGAAGAACTGAAGGAAAACAGCCTCGTTGTCACAAGGAAGGATGTAAACGCAAAAAAGGTGAGGCCCTATCCTCCTTTTATCACAAGCACCCTTCAGCAGGAGTCTTCCATTAGACTCGGTTTTTCTTCCTCAAGAACAATGTCTATTGCCCAGCAATTGTACGAAGGCATTGCAACGGGAGAGGGTAACATCGGTTTGATCACATACATGAGAACAGACTCGCCCTCGGTAGCCAAAATTGCCAGGAATCAGGTTATAGGATATATTGGAGAAGTTCTTGGAACAAAATACCTTCCGGAAAAACCATATTTTTACAAAACCAAATCGTCTTCTGCACAAGAAGCCCATGAGGCAATAAGGCCGACCTCGGTGTCAAGAACACCAGAAAAAATGAAACCTTTTCTCAAGGAAGAACAGTACAGACTGTACAGGATGATATGGGAAAGGTTTGTTGCGAGTCAGATGAAGGAAGCGGAAATAGAGAACATAAAAGTTTTTGCTGAAAACGGCAAATACGGTTTCACGGCAGAAAATAATTCAATAAAATTTGAAGGATTTATGAAGATATGGGATATCAAGATTGAAAGAGGAGAGGAATGTGCGGGAGACGTCAAAGAAGGAGAGGTTTTGAATATAACCGACTATGTCAAAGAAGAGCGTCAGACAAATCCGCCTCCGAGATATACTGAAGCGAGTCTGATAAAAACCCTGGAAAAACACGGTATAGGAAGACCCTCCACATACGCACCCACGATTTCAATTCTACTGAACAGAGGTTATGTGAGAAATGAGAAAAGGGCGTTATTACCTCTGAAAATGGGACGGCTGGTGTATGAAATACTCATGAAGTTTTTCCCGGACATAATAAGAATAGACTTCACGGCAAGGATGGAAGACGATCTTGATAAGATAGCTGAGGGAGAGAAAAAGTGGACAGAAATTCTCAATGCATTTTACAGGGAGTACGAACCGTTGCTTCAAAGAGCAAAAAGCAAAGGTACGGAATATAACAAAATATTCAATAAGATTCTGGCTGCCGGCCGAACATGTCCGCATTGCAAGATACCCCTTATAGTCCGGAACGGAAGATTCGGAATGTTCCTCGGATGCCCCAATTTTCCCGCATGCAAGTACAAAGACACAATATTGAACGAAGAAGTGTCTGTGGAAGACAAGGTATGCCCTGATTGCAATGTACCTCTGACTGTCAGGAAAGGGAAGTTCGGCACATTCCTGGGATGCCCCAATTACCCCCGTTGTAAATATACGGAGAGGGTCAAAAAAAATGCTAATAATCCCCGCTATAGATTTAAGAAAAGATGAGGTTGTAAGGTTGTACAAGGGTAATTTTGACAGGGTCACGAAATACAATATAGATGCCCAGGAGATCGCCAGCAGATACCTGACCGCAGGAGCAAAAAGACTTCATGTAGTATTTCTCTGGGGAGCTTATACCGGGAAACTGACGGAAGAAGAGAAAACCTTAAGGCGCATCATAAAAACGAGAGATATCTACGACGGCAAATGCAAGATACAGGTGGGAGGTGGCATACGGAGACAAGAACAGATTCGCAATCTGGCAGGTATGGGGATAGATTTCATCATACTGGGCACATCCCTTTTGATACCTCTTGTCCTGGAAGAAGGCTTCTCAAAAAGCGATTTGAAACTTTTCTATCAACACGGGGGCAAGAAATTCCACGAGGAAACAGAAATTCCGGAATTTGACCTTATAACCGGAATAGAAAGTGAATTCAAAGACAGGATAATCGTGGCCGTTGATTATAGGAAAGATGAGACAGCATTGAGCGGATGGGAAGTGACCGTACCGATTACCCCGGAATACATGATAAGGAAACTGCTTGAAAAAGGTTACAGGAGATTTCTAATCACGAATACGGATAGAGACGGCGTCCTTGAGGGTATAGATGTGGATTCCGTAAGAAACATCCTTGATAAAGTCCATGGCAATATGACAAAACCCGAGGAAATAATGGTCGCAGGAGGTGTAACAACCGAGTCAGATATTGAAATTTTGCAGGGGCTGCCCAACAGACCGGACGGAGTAATCATAGGAAAAGCTCTGTACAGCAAAAAACTGGATATACGGACCATTATCAGGAAATTCCAGTTGTAACATTGTGATATCGGTGCAGAAGGAGAAAAATAGATGCGCAAACTCTTAGTAACCACTGCATTGATGCTGATTCTTTCGCTCGGAATGCCTCTTCGGGCAGAGGTTTTTGAAGGGAAGGTATATCCCGCAAACAACCGGGATTACAGAAATTTGCTCTTGCCTCGGTTAAGGGAAGCGAAAAAATCTGTCTACATGATCATGTTCCTTGCAAGTTATTACCCGGATTACAAAGAAACCAGCCCGACCAATCTGTTCCTTGAAGAATTAATAAAGGCGCACGCGAGGGGGGTTAAGGTAGAGATTATTCTTGACCAGTCAGACAGCAACTATGATTCACATTCGGCGACTGAAAATTTCAGGACAGCACTGTATCTATCCGGCAATGGAATAACGACTTACTTCGACTCTCCTGAAAAGACAACGCATGCAAAACTCATTGTTATAGACGGGAAAACTGTGGTAATAGGAAGCGCAAACTGGTCCTATTCGGCAATGTCAAGGAACAATGAAACCACCGTCATTATTGAGTCGCCGGAACTGGCCGCCTACTATACGGGGTATTTTGAGGATTTAAAGAAAAGTTGTGGTTCCGCCGTACACCCAACGGATAGGTGAATACTCCATAACGCCCTATTTATTCATGTACGGCCGGAGGAAGCCTTGCCCTTCACAATCACAGTTCCGCGTTTCTTGTGAAGCTTGTATTCAATGCTGTCTATGAGCGCTTTCCATGAAGCTTCAATAATATTCTCAGAAACTCCGATTGTTCCCCATGTCTCGTTTTCATCCCTCGTTTCAATGACAACCCTTGTTACAGCGGCCGTAGCTTCCTCAGGATGAAGTATCCTGACCCTGTAATCGGTAAGTTTCATGGTCTCTATTTCGGGATAAAATTTAACCAGCGCCTTTCGCAGTGCGTTGTCAAGAGCATTAACAGGACCGTTGCCTTCGCTTGCAGTATGTTCCACCGCTCTGTCAACCCTGATCTTGACCGTCGCTTCGGATACGACCCTGCTTCCTCTTTTTTCCACAATCACCCTGAACCCTTCAATTGTGAAGAGTTTTCTGTACTCGCCGAGGGTTTTTCTTACCATGATATCAAAAGAACCTTCGGCGGCTTCAAACTGATACCCTTCGTTCTCAAGATTTGCTACGTTATCAAGAATTTTCTTTATTATTTCCGGATTTTCATCAAGCCTGTATTTTTTTGCCTTCTGCAATATCGTGCTTTTTCCGGAAAGTTCCGATAACAGAATCCTTCTTTCATTTCCGACCATGGAGGGAGAGATATGTTCGTATGTTTCAGGATTCTTGTTCACCGCGTCAACATGAATCCCCCCTTTATGAGCGAAGGCGCTAAGCCCCACGAATGGCTGTGAGTTTGGAGGAACTATATTGGCAATTTCGTATATGAAACGCGATACTTCCGTGAGATAGACAAGATTCTTATCCTCAACGCACGCGTATCCCATTTTCAACTGCAATATTGGTATGATGACAGAAAGATCCGCATTGCCACATCTCTCTCCTATCCCGTTTATTGTTCCCTGAACATGTATCAACCCCGCTTTCACGGCTGTTATGGAATTTGCCACGGCAAGTCCTGAATCATTATGCGTGTGTATCCCCAGAGGCGTCTTGATCCGGGAAGATATCGTTCTTGCAATGTCTTCTATCTCAAACGGCAACGAGCCACCATTTGTGTCGCACAGAACTATCTTTTCAGCTCCCGCTCCCTCGGCAACGAGCAACGTTTTAAGGGCATATTCGGGATTCTTTTTGTAACCGTCAAAAAAATGCTCCGCATCAAAAAAGACTCTTCGGTCGCGTCTCCTGAGAAATTTTACGGAATCCTCTATTAACTTCAGGTTATCGTCGGGGGAAATTTTCAGGACTTCTCTCACGTGCAAATCCCATGATTTTCCAAAAATGGTAATATACTCAACGCCGCTTTCAAGAAGTTTTGCGAGGAAAGGATCTCTGTCAGCAGAAAAGTTCTTCCGTCTTGTGCTGCCGAATGCTACTACCTTAACTTTCTTGAATTTCCTATTCTTTACCCGGCTGAAAAATGTGATGTCCTTTGGATTTGAACCGGGCCATCCTCCTTCAACAAAATCAATTCCGAATTCGTCAAGTTTTTCTGCAATCTTGAGTTTATCATCCAGCGTAAAAGCAACGGATTCGCCCTGGGCTCCGTCCCGCAGAGTAGTGTCGTATATCTCCACTTTCTTCATTCTTGCCGCCTCCTTTCTCAAGTAGATTCTACCCCCTGTATATTCCTTTGTCAAAATTACCAAAATATCCGATTTGTGGTATTATGCTTTAATATACTGATAAGTGAAGTATGGAGGACATAGAAATGACCATAAAGAGATTTCTATGCTGGTTTCTGCTTCTTATCATGCCCGGTATCAAGGGAATAGCTGAAAACACGGGATATACTCTTAACATAGACGGCGCAATAGGACCAATAACCTATTATCAGGTGAAGAATGTTTTAAATCTTGCCAGCAAGAATAATGCCGATTTCGTAATGCTTATCATTGATACGCCCGGGGGGCTTCTTTCTTCAACAAGGAAAATCGTCAAGGAAATCCTTGCGTCGGATATTCCGGTCATAGGTTTCATCTATCCGGAAGGTTCTCAATGCGCGTCGGCAGGTGTATTTATAGCCCTTTCCTGTCATATAATCGCCATGGCTCCAGCAACAAATATAGGTGCGGCACATCCGGTCACCATCACGGGACAGCAGGATAAAACCATGGAGGAAAAGGTCGTCAACGATACCGTGAGTTTTTTAAAGAGTATTGCAACCTACCGCGGTAGAAATACCGAATGGGCGGAGAGATCCGTACGCGAAAGCATATCCTCAACGGAAAAGGAAGCTCTTGACGCGAACGTGATAGATTTGATAGCAGATAATATTGAGCAACTTCTGACCATGCTCGACGGAAAAACCGTAAAAATGGATGGCGGTCAGAAGACATTGTCCACACGGAACGCCAGATTGCTGACTCCCGGGGAAAGTTTCAGGGAACGGATTTTGAAAATCATTTCCGACCCGAACATCGCTTATATATTGCTGATGATAGGAACCCTCGGTATAATGGTAGAGCTCTACCATCCGGGGATGGGAATCCCCGGTATCGTGGGCACCATATCGCTTATTCTCGCATTCTTCGGGTTGCATACGCTACCCATAAACATGACCGGCATCCTCTTAATTTTCGTAAGTCTGATTTTCTTCGCAATAGAAGCGGTGACTCCGTCCTTTGGATTGTTTATTATATCTGGTATAATAACGCTTATGTTAGGTTCCTTTTTCCTTTTCCGACCAGCTGAGGGGCCAAGAGTGCCGGGTGCGTTAATAATCATTTCCACCCTCACGGTTGGTATCATTCTATGGTTTGCAATATGGTTTGCCCTGAAAACCAAGAAACGTAAGATTACCACGGGGAAAGAGGGACTCCTCGGGGAAAAGGGCAAGACTGTCAAACCCCTGTCTCCCGAAGGAATGATTTTCATTCAGGGAGAATACTGGAAAGCGCGCAGCAATAGCGTGGAAATTCCAGCCGGAACCGCGGTTATAGTCAGGGGATACGACGGATTGGTATTGATAGTTGAGCCGGCTGACAATACAGGAGAGAAGTGAAATGCCTGATAATCTGAGACACGATTCAGATGTATGGAGGATATTTCGCATAATGGCGGAGTTTGCCGAGGGTTTTGAAACCCTGGAAAAAACCAGGAATGCCGTGACAATCTGGGGTTCGTCCAGAATCAGGGAGGACGATGTTCTGTACAAAAAAGCCCTTGAAACAGGAAAACTTCTCGCGAAAAAAGGATATTCGGTTATAACAGGTGGCGGACCGGGTATTATGGAGGCCGCAAACAGGGGAGCAATGCTGGCAAAGGGAGATTCAATCGGCGTAAATATTGAACTCCCTCATGAACAGAAACCAAACCGTTACATAAGAAAGCTTATTTCTTGCAGATATTTTTTCACAAGGAAGGTCATGTTTGTTAAATATGCCAAAGGTTTTATCATATTCCCTGGCGGATTTGGAACCCTTGATGAATTTGCCGAGACAATGACGCTCATCCAGACGGAAAGGATACACAGATTTCCTGTTGTTCTTGTGGGCAGAGAATACTGGAACGGGCTTGCGGCATGGATAAAGAAATATCTTCTGTCCAACGGATATATAGACGGAAAAGACCTTAAAATCTTTAGCATCGTTGACGAACCCCAAGATGCGGTAAGATGCATAGAAAAGTTTTATGGGAAATGACCCGGCGGATGAATATATCCCGGATTCAGTGAAACAGGCATGTGAATTCTGAAAGATATTTCTCGGCTATCTCCTTCGTTTTCCCCTCCGCATAGATCCTCAAGACGGGCTCGGTTCCGGAAGTCCTTATGTGTATCCATCCGTCCTGTCTTATTATCTTGATACCGTCGGCAAGGTCAACATTTTCTTTCTCGCCATATTCTTTTTTTAACCTTTCAATCATGGTATGAGTTTGCCTATCACGAATCATAATTTTTTTCTTGAGCATGTAATACTGCGGCAATTCCTTCGTTATCCCGGAAAGCGTTTCATGCCTTCTTGCGGCATACTCAAGTATCAGGGCCATGCCAACGAAACTATCCCTTCCGTAATGGACGTCGGGACATATAACACCTCCGTTACCCTCCCCTCCAATGACGGAACAAACCTTCTTCATCTCTTCTACAACATTAATCTCGCCTATCTTTGTCCTGTAAACGTCCACCCTGAAATCCCTGGCAACCTCGTCCACCAGAGAAGTTGTGGACAGATTTACAACAACCGGCCCCTTCTTCTTTTCAAGGAAATTCCTGATGCAGAGCACCACCGTCATCTCTTCTCCCGGTATCCTGCCGTCATCACATACTATCGCAAGGCGGTCGCAGTCCGGGTCCTGTGCGAAACCCACGTCAGCCTTTTCCGCAACAACCCTATCGGCCAATTGATGAAGATTTTCAGCAAGCGGTTCGGGGTTGTGTGAAAAAAGGCCCGCGGGTTCCCTATTGATAACTGTAACATCGCACCCAAGACCCTCCAGAAAGCGCTCCGACAGGAGCCCCCCCACCCCCTGGCAAACGTCAACAACGACCCTGAATTTTCTTTTTTTTATCCTTTCCACGTCAACCGTTCCATATATGCCGCTGAAGTATTCATCTGTATACTTACGGAAAAAGACAAAGCCCGGATTTTCTGCAATATTGAAAGATTTTTTATCATAAATGTTCAGAAGTTTTCTGCACTCCCCGGAATTGAGATACACCCCCTTTTCCGAGAAAAATTTTATGCCATTGTATTCAGAGGGATTGTGACTTGCAGTTATAACCACACCGGGCGCTTTTTCTATCTTTTCGATCACATATGATAGTTCCGGCGTTGCGGCAATACCAAGGTCAAAAACATCCTTCCCCGTGCAGAGTAGTCCTGTTATAACCGCCTCTTTCAAAGACTCCCCGCTTGCTCTCGTATCACGGCAGACAAGAACTCTTTTTTCTTTTGTATAACTGCCGAATGCAACGCCGAACATATTGGCCACTGAGGAAGTGAGAAAATCCGGGTACATCCCCCTTACGCCGGAAACGCTTACCTGAAGTCCGTTTTCCATTTATCCCGAATTCTCCCTGATATACCCTCATAATGAGGGATTTTGATTTTGCGCCGCTTCTAATGTTTTATGACGCTTACAGGGATAAGGCAGTTTGCCAGCCCTCTTTCTTCTATGTCCTTCAGAGTGAAACTCTCTGATATCCTGTAATCCCCTACCCTTGTCCTTTTTAATTCAACCTGGGTCCCGCCGCATCCCAGTTTATTCCCTATATCCCTGCATAACGCTCTTACGTAGGTTCCCTTTGAACATACCACACGGAAATTCACGTAAGGAAGTTCAATGCCGGTTACCTCTATCTCGTCAATCATCACATCTCTCGGTACAGGGGATACAGCAATACCCTTCCTGTGCAATTTATAGAGCGGACTCCCCTTATGCTTGATTGCAGAGACGACAGGAGGAACCTGTTTGATTTTTCCCTTGAAAGAGGAAACAACCTCCCTTATTTTTTCAGCGGTTACATGCACGTCTTTCTCTTCTGTAATCTCTCTGTCTATGTCGTCAGTGTCAGTGCTCACTCCCAGCAACAGGCGAGCCTCGTATCCCTTCTCCATTCTCATGAATATTGAACTTATCCTGGTGGCGCTTCCAATGCAGACTATGAGCACTCCGCAGGCGAGAGGATCCAGCGTCCCTGCGTGTCCTATCTTGTCTCTCAATCTGAATTGCCTCTTGAAAAATCTTATCACATCATAGGAAGTAATTCCTCCGGGTTTATTCACGATTACTATTCCGTTCATTGCCTGTATATCTCTTCGAGCACTTTCTGTATAACCTGTTCAACCGTGATGTTTCTGAAATAGCAGCCTGCCGCTTTCTTATGACCTCCGCCACCGAACTTGGCAGCTATTTTTTCAACGTCAAATCTGCCCTTGCTTCTCAGACTTACCTTGACGACATCTCCTTCCTTGACAAAGAAGACGACCCTGGCCTCTTTGACCCTCGCAAGAATATCTATGAATCCTTCCGTGTCTTCTTCATTTGTCCTCGTAAGACGGTACATCTCCCTGCTAACCTTCATCCAGCAGACCCTTTTCCTTCTTTCAAACTGAAGATTGTTCAGACACAGTGAAAGAAGTCTTATTGACTTCAAGGGCCTTTCCATGTACACCTTGTTTGCAATCCTTTCTGGCTCGGCTCCGCAGTCCATCAGGTGCTTAACAACAGTCATGGTATAGGGACTTATGTTGTGTAGAAAACTGCCCGTATCCGTAAGAATGGCCGTATAGAGACAGGTCGCCTCTTTCCTGGGCATCTTGCCGGCGGTGGAGATAATAAAATACACCATCTCGCCCGTCGCCGAAAAACGGTGGTTAATCCAGTTCAGGTGGGCAAAACCCGGGTTTGAAAAATGGTGGTCTATGTTCACTATGACGGGCGCTCTTTTCACCAGATCGAAAATCTTTCCCGTCCTGTCGGCAGAGCCACAGTCAATGACTATGCTGACATCCGGCATCATGGACAACTCTGTGTTTCCGATGTCAACTCTGCCGGAGTAAGGAAGGAAATTATATATTGCAGGGGTCCTGTCCGGATTCAATATTCTTGCTTCCTTGCCCAGCCTTTTCAACATGCTGTAAAGCGCCAGCTCGCTCCCGATTGCATCACCATCAACGTTGCGGTGTGTTGTTATCAGAAACGCGCTTCCCCTGTCTATGATGTTCCTTATTTCCCGTATCTTCTGTTCATCATCGGGATGCAACTGCATTTTCATATATTGTTTTCCTTAATGATTCCTTAAGTTCTACAAGACCCTCCCCGGTAGAAGCAGAAACGAATAGCCCCTCCGGGTTTCCGCTCCTCAGTACATTCATGTCTTCCGGATTAAGAAGGTCTATCTTATTATAGACGTCCAGACGGGGTTTTTCCTCGGAAGAAAGAATTTTCAACACTTCTGATATCGTATTGCGTTGTTTTTCAAGTATAATTGCCGAACAATCATATACACATAGAATAAGGTCGCTGAACCTCACCTCTTCAAGCGTGGACTTGAAGGCCTCAATCATATGATGGGGAATATTGTGTAACAGACCCACGGTGTCGTTCATAAGGCAAATCTTGTTATCACCAAGAT
>Ga0172364_10001213_pt1 | contig 19581 bp, 22 predicted proteins | sample LakKivSesite10cm_FD_114545 | JGI IMG/M metagenome (GOLD analysis project Ga0172364, IMG submission 114545) | Sediment microbial communities from Lake Kivu, Rwanda - Sediment site 10cm | ecosystem: Environmental > Aquatic > Freshwater > Lake > Sediment | place: Rwanda: Western Province, Lake... | reverse complement strand
TGGTATCAGTCTTAGCCATTATGCCTTATATTTACTTTCGTCATCATTATCGTCGCTAGGAAGATTTTTATCATCCTTTTCTTCAATCATTTTGTTAAGAAGTAGTCGATCTTCTTCAGTTAATTGTAGCTTTTCGAAATCGGCTTTTCCTCCCCCATGTCCGCCCATTTGTTTTAATAAGGCATTTTGTAGTTTTACTAAAGAAATCTTCTTTTCTGTACATTCATTTAAAATTTTTTGTTGTTCTTTAATAACAGGCCCAATTATACTCATGTCATCGGGTCCTTGCATAAATGCTAGCATCTTTTTGGTTATTAAAGTTGCTGTCGTTTTCTGTTCTACGATGTCGTTGTATATTTCCTGCATTAAAGCTAGCGCAGAATCAATGTCGAGTGATATTATTTTTCTTCTATCTCTCATGTTTTAATAATATTATTACTATAAATATTTTTTCGTTTAATTTAGAAACCCCGAAATGACACCGTCGTACAGTTTTTTGTATTTTTTGAGTGAAATTCGTATTTCTTTGGTTGATAAAGAGGTCATTTCTCTTATTGAAAGTAATATTAGGTTCTTATTGAACTTATTTCCCTCTCCAATTTGAAAAATTGTGTCGAAATTGGTGAAAATTTCAACTAATGCGTACCCTAATTTTGTCTCATTTTCATTAAGTTTTTCAGTTGCCATGAATTCTTCGAGTTTTACCGATAATTTAGTGATAACATCCTTATAATCTATCGGTGTAGCATCAATAACATATGATAATTCAGGATCTTCTTCAATAGAAGCTGAAATATCTTCATAAGAAACCGTTCTGTTGAAATCTTTTACATCTTTTTGTATGGATCCCATCAAATAATTCTTACAAATTGTTCCAAAATAGGAATACGACTTGTGATTTTTCGTAGAATCATATTTGTTAACCTTTGTCATTAAAAAAGACATTGTATCTGTGTGCAAATCATGAAAAACGAAATCTTTTCTGTATAGTTTGTATCTTCTTATGATACTTTCAACCATTATTTCGAGAGGTTCTTTTAAATATTCATTGAATATCTTGTTCTTTTCTTCTTCGGTCTCAGCTTGGAGATATCTTATTACCGCTTTTTCTTGTTCCTCCCCAAAATACATCTTTTGGGTACGTTTTCGTGGCATTTAATTTTCCATGTACTTTACTTCTCTTTTATTTTTGAAAAAATATTCTTTTTTTGCTGTTTCTAACCAAAATTTTGCCTCTTTTTCTCCTAATTTTTCTTTTTCATCATTTTTATACGACCAAAACAATGAATTTTCTCTAAAATTAACGTGTTGATACCCAATTTTTGGTACAGTCATAATGTTTACACCATTATGAGTCAATCTTAATAGAAATTCATACGAAAATGTCAATTTAATGTTGTCTTTGAAACATCCATTATCCTTGACCACTTGTGTTCTGTACATTCCTCCACTTGTTTGATAGTTTTGAAATTCTAATAGAAGTGTATTATCTAAATATCCCTGTTTACTTGTAAATCCATACGCCCATACAGATTCGTTAGTAAAATTTAAGAAATTACCTTCTACATTAACATCTTTTACAATTGGTAGGAATACATCCACATCTTTATATACGTTCATATACTCGTCCATTGAAGGCAACCAGATCTTTCTATATTCATCATCAATTTCTAAAATTGAAAACCATTCAGTATCACAATCATTAATTCCCATATTGATTTGATTGATGAAATCGGTTTTACTTGTTGAATTATATGAAAGCTTGATCTCCAATTTTTGACCAAAATCCATGCCATCTAGTTTTGGTTTTAAACCGATGGGAGAGACTATCATTACCTTTACATCGTTGTGAAAATTTTCGACTGATGATAATGCGTTATTTAACATTACTACATCTTCATCTTCCAATTTATATATCGGAAGAATAATTGTTATCTTTTTCATTATTCTATTTCTGTTTTAAGCTTATCTAAATTATTTTTTATTATTTCGATTCTTTTGGAAACAATAGCATGAAATACAGATAAAGTACTTTGGGTATGTAGTTCTTTAGTGTATGGCAAAATCGTCTGTTTCATTTTTTCTTTAACTTCTGGTTTTAATTCAACGCCTTCTATCCATGCCAAGACATAAGTTCCAAGAATTTCTACAACCTTATTTCCATCATATGTCCAAAAACCATTCTCGGATAACCATTGTGGCTCAGTAGATGGTATTTTACCAACAATAGGAACTTCACATTTCATAGATTCGAGAGGAAACGTTCCAAATGTTGATTCGTCATCAACCCAAACAGAAACCATACATTCCTTTAAAGCATCACTAAATTCAAGGTATGTCATTTGAACCATGTCCCTAAATGTGATCCAACGAAGCTGTGGGAATTTTAAATAGAATTCCGAAATGATTTTTCTGTGTTGTAATCTGTCTCTACAACTTATAGCAATATATGGTTTTATTGGTAATTTACTTGGATCAAAATTATCACCTATAAATGGAGGAATTGTGTATACTAGTATTTCAGGAAAATATTCTTGAATATATTTTTTACTTGCTTCGGTTGTGGTGATACATCTATCAAATCCAAAGTTACTCCATCTACTACCAATAGCTAATGTTTCAAACATATATTCTTTTTGTTGCACCAACATTATTTTACAACATTTTATGTTTGAAAGCTGTGGTAAAATATTTGAATATACTTCAGGAACGACAATAACATCATCGATCCTAATTTCTACTTTATCTTCTTTTATTGCAACAATTGGAAGAACATCATAATCATCACCGAGCCAGGTTTTAACTCCTGAAAATGCTTTTTCTTCAACAAGAATTTTGGAGTTATATCCATATTCTTTTAGGGCTAGAGCCATATCAAAAATATTTTTTATGGCCGCTCTTGCGTTGCCCTTTGTGTCATATGTTAGAAAATATATAACACTTTCATTTTTTTCTAATCTACTTAGTGCAGATTCGAAAATTTCAATAGTAGTCTGTTTATTGTTCGTTGTCATATTCGCTTAATATTTCGTATTTTAATAATGTGTTAAAAGCCATTTTAAAAGAGATACTTGTATTTTTCTCTGCAAATGCGCCTAGGGTTTCATCGACTTCCTCATATTCATTTAAAAGTCTTTCTATACATGCTTTAAAAACCTCGAATTTGAACACATTTAATTCTAGTACAGATTCTCCGTCCTCCCCTTTTTTTACTTGTTGCGGGTTTTTTGTTTCATCAAAGTCTTTAGTGCCATAATCTGGACGGCATTTTTTAATAATTTCATCTATATTGATGAAATAGCTTTTTCCGAAGATGTCGACCATAATTCGTTAATTTTTGTTAGATTGTTTATTTCAATTTTATTGGTGAAATATTGATTGTAATCGGTGTTGAATTTCACCGACGTTTTGTTTTCTGGACACTTATCAATTATTTCTTTATTGTCAGTGATCCACATATCGCATTTTTCCCATTCTTTTTCAATATCTTCAGACCTAATAAATTTGATATTATTCCCAAAAAATTGATTTTTTGAAAGAAAGAATAAGGTGGAGGGCTTGGCTTTACCTAGCTCATCTAACCCCACTATGGTAAAATTAATGTTTTTGTTTTCATATATTACTTTATTTAAATCAGAGATTGCCGTTGAGTAACTTAATCCCGCATGACCAAAAATTTCCAATGGAAATTCTATAAAACAAAAATGACTATATTCTTCTTTTGATTGAAAAATATAGTGATTTAAAATATTATCGTTTTTGACGGGATAATTTATTCTATACTCAAAACCATCATCAATGTCTTGATTTTCTTCTATGCCAGGTTCTAAATCATAATCTTCATGCTTTTTAATAAGATTTTGATTTTTTTCTACCTCGGTTTCCAAATAATACTCATTATAATGGTACTCGAATTTCTGTATAAAATTGCGTAGTACCCCATTAATACTAATATAAACTTCCATGAAAGAAAATATAATAGTATTTTTGTTATAAGTAAATATTTAATTGTATTGTTTTAAAATTTCTGTGGTAATTGGATTTCTAATCGCTATGTTTTGCCTGTGTGACCAAAGCCTCCTGAATTTCTTTTTGTTTCTGATAGATTATCTACTTTAACCATATTAAGCCTTCCTGCGCCATATACTGGACACACAACTGCTTGTGCTATTCTTTCACCATTTTTTATTGTGCGCGGGGTATCACTAAAATTAGCTAAAATAATTTTAATCTCACCTCTGTAATCTGAATCAACTGTGCCTGGAGAGTTGAGTACAAATAAATTTGCGTTGTCTGCTAATCCGCTGCGTGATCTAATTTGAACCTCTAATCCTGGATCAACTTCAACATAAATTCCTGTTGGAATTGAAACAACACTATGTTCATTAATTATTTGATCCTTTGATAAATTAGCCCTTAAATCAAATCCACTGCTTCCTTCCGTAGCAAAATCAGGATCAGGATTTGACGATTTATTAATAAATTTTAATGTGGTAGATATTGATTTTCTGGTAATATCTAATTCAACATCTGTCGATATCTCTTCGACAATATTATTAAGTTCTCTTAATAATTCATCTGGATCCGATTCATCATCTATTCGTTTGTCTAAATCTTGTAACCTTTTAATGAATGATTGAACATCATTTCTTTCCATTTTTTTCCTCCATAATTGCTAATTCAAATCCCCATTTTATTACCTGTGTTAAGGGAGATGAAAAGTATTTTGCCATTTTATCTTCATCATCTTTATCAAGATTTAAAATAGCCTGGTATTCCTCTTCGGTTAATTTTACACCGTAGTTTGTTGCATAATAAATAGACCTTTCTCCAACTCTAAGCCTGATAGTATCATCGCAAAAGTCATACATTTTTCCTTGTTTTAATTTCCATTCTTCCGTAACAGGGCAAAACATGAACACTTTCCCGATTTGAGAAAGAAAAACTACTTTGACAATCGATGAAACGGGTTGCTTTAATGTTTCAGGTAATATATCATTTACTTTGACAGCATATTTACATGCTTTAATCGTATGATTTAACAACCCACCAGGATAGCATCCGACCATACTTAGAGTAGTGGAAGCGGGTGATGTATATAAAGCATCACCCAGAAAATCCTCTAACTCCTTGGTCATGATATTGTATTTCTGGTTAGTTTCTATGAACTTAGCCTTATTGTGTTCTAATTGTGGTATTGTTAACATGATAATTGAGTTTTTTAATTTGATTTTTTGTAATATTCTGGATAAGTTTTGGGGCTAATTACACATTCAATTGGTAATTGAGCAATGGCCAAAATTTCGCTAGATCTCGTATCGCCTTCACGATATTTTGCAGCAATGATAGTTGTTTCTTCTACACTTTCAGCATCAACAACATATTTTAGTTTTTGCATACGGGGATTACCCTGTTTGTCTACTTGTTCGGTTTCATAACCGATTGTTACTAGATAATACATAGTTTTCTTTTTTTAGTTATTATTTAATTATTGATTTTAAAAATTGTGCTCTATCTTCAGTTACTTTACGTAATGAATATTTGTCTTTCACAGTTTCATATAATTTATTACCAAGATCCTCAATCAGATTAGGATTTTCAGCTAATCGTTTCATATGCCGAAACCATTGTTTATGATTTTTACTTGGATCCACCAATAATGCATTTCCTTTAGGATTAAACCCTCCACCATATTCAATTGCCGAAACCAAATCAATTGTGTATGGTTCTGTATTGCTAGCAATAAGAGCTTTCTTAAAAAATCCTGATTCAATCGCTTTTAATTGTGATTTATTGGCGTTAAATGTGGTCGGTACAAGTGGAGCTAAAGAAATATCAAAATAGTTATAATTTGTTGCGTACTTACTTATTTCTTTTGTCCATCTTCTTATGTATGGTTTATTACTATCATCATAGTCAACCTCTTTAAATGTTTTCAAGAAATTGACATAGTCCTTATCCAAAACAGAATAATTATTCGTAAATATTTTTTCATATTTAAACCATACAGTTTCTTCTGGCTTGATGGAGCGTGTCTTTTTTTCGTTAGTTTGTTTATTAATTTCTGTAATTGTCCCTCTTAAATCATATCCACATAGTACAAACTGTATCTTATCTCTAGGAAAGGCATTATACATACTAGAAATACCGTTTGTTAATAATTCGAGATCGTATAAATGAGAAGATCCTCCCAACCAGCCAAATCTAATCTTATCTGATGGAATCGGTTTTGATTTAAATTGTGCCTCATTCTCATCGATAGCATTAGGAAAAACATAAACATTTTTTAACCCAAATTTTTTACAAATATTATTCTGGTATACTGGTGTTGTAACTGTAACATAACTACATTCCCTTATTTGTTCAACTTTGTTTTTAACTACACCTGAGAGTTTAGCTTGTAAATGCATAGGATGCCTCATATCTGGCTCCCAATAGTCATCAAAGTCAACAATAACTATTTTTCCTTTTTCTTTTAACCATTTAATTCTCCTCATATTTTCTTCGGGAGATACTTTATTATGAATGAAAGTATGAAGAACAATAATATCATAATTATCAAATTCTTCATCTTTATTTTCTATATCGCTTTTAATATCGACATAGAAATCATCAGGATATTTTTCCTGAAGGTACGTGTAAGGATTTATAATACGGAATTTTCCGACCCCGTGTGTATCGGGTGGAATAGCTAAAATTCTGATTTTTGACATAAAATATATTTCTTATGTCAAATTATAACGAAAAAAAATTAGAAAAACAAATTATTTAGTACTTTTTGTGCTTTTTACACCTGTAATTTTTCCTTGAAAAATGGAATCACCAACTTTTAAAACAAGATTCTCATTAATAGTTCCTAATTGTTGTGCAACTAATATTTGATTTAGTTTTTCGTCCATGACTTTACGAATTATGTTTTCAATGATTGGTGCTAATTTTCTTTCTAAATCGCCTGAACTAATTTGTTGTACATTAGAATGTTTTGATGATGATTGCTTATTACCTACACCTTCTTGTTCCATTAATTGTCTAGCTTTATTAACTGATCTCATATCTAAGCCATCATTTAATGTAATTTCTGGTATTGGATGTTCGATCATTGCTTTTTTAATGTTATCAGGTAATTTTGATTTATTTATTCTATCGGGTGTTGTAGGTCCAACAGGTCTTTGTGCTGATTTTGTTGAGCGTTCTTCAGTAATAATTTCTTCAGAGTCATCAATTAACATTTTTTCATCGATGTTACCTTTTTCGTAATCTCCTGTGTCAACTTTTTGTATAATTTTTCTTGCGTTAGCTAGATTTTGTACTAGTTCATCCGCTGTTATTTTTTTATTTACAATTGCCATGTGTGTGAAGTTTAATATAAATATATATTTAAATTATCAAATAATCAACCTTTTAAATCTTTTTTGTATTCTATAAGCTTCAGCTAATGTTTCGGGATTATCTGATATTCTTACGTTATCTTTTGATAATAAATTATCTACTTCTGCTTTTGATGTATCAGTAAATCTTTTTCTTGTGCCTTCGCCTGGCCTTTCATTACCTCCGATTGCTCTTTGATAAACTTTAAATTCATCTTCTTTACTATGATAGAGATTGTTTAATGCGTCTTGATATTCGTGTGTCGAAATAACCCTTTGACCATTAACATCTCTTATTTTGGTTCTTAAATCATTATAAATTCTTCCTAATGCTTCTTTACTTGAAATATCGGAAGGTTTTTTAATTGTACGCTCAGCTGGCGGTACTTCTGGCTCAACTGGAGGAGCTTTTGGAGGCACAGTTGGACGTTTAGATGGAAATTGTTTTGGTGTTGCAGTAAATCGTTCATCATCTTCAAACCAATATGGAGAAAATATTTCAACTTTACTTAAAGATTTCATTGCACTTGGAGCTTTACCTCTCTCATAACCTGGCATATCTCCAAGTTTAAAATTCTTCACATCAAAATTAAGTTTTGCAGAATTAATTCGATCAAGTCTAAACATTTTCCATCCTGGTAATCCCTTTTTTGATATTCCTTTGAAAACGTATGCCCATAAAACTAAATTACCTGATTTTGCATGCGTACCCAAAACAATAGGTTCGATATCGATTCTTTGTCCTTCTCTAACTTCGTCTTTTGGGCCTCTATAATATATCGACAAAGGTATTCTTTCACCGATAGCTTTTCTTATGGTTTCAAGTTTACTATCTTGTTCAAGTAATAAATCAGTTGCTATTTCAGATAATATTGCCATTAATATTCAAAATCAGGATATATATGTGTTTCTTTAAACTTATTTCTTCCTTTATTATCAATTCTTGTATTAATGTCAGTTAAACCTCCAACTTCTCCCATATCTTGAACTTGTCCTTTTCCTTTTTCATCACCTGTTGACAAAGCATTTGGATGTTGTGAATTATATTGATTATCTGGCTTGTATGTGTTTCTTCCTGTGTTATCGATTCTTGTATTAATATCAGTCAGTCCTCCAACTTGACCCATATCTTCAAGTTGCCCTTTTCCTTTTTCGTCACCTGTTGATAAAGCATTTGGGTGTCCTGAATTGTACTGGTTTTCTGGCTTATATAAATTTCTTCCCATATTATCAATTCTCGTATTGATATCAGTTGTTCCACCAACTTGTCCTGAATCTTGAAGTTGGCCTTTTCCTTTCTCATCACCCGTTGAAAGAGCATTTACATGTCCTGAATTATATTCATTGTTTTTTCCATAGATATTTCTTCCTGTATTATCAATTCTTGTATTGATATCAGTAGTTCCACCAACTTGTCCTTGCCCATCAACTTCTCCTTTTCCTTTTTCATCACCTGTTGAAAGAGCATTTGGATGTAATGAATTATACTCATCAGTATAGTTGTATTCATTACGTGCCATATGAACAACTCTTAAATTGTTTGCTATTTTTTCTAACTCTGTTATTGTTGCCATATTATAACATTAATTTTTTTATTCTTTTTATTTCTTCTTGTAACTTTACTTCTTCATATACTTCCTGTGTTTCCTCAAATAGTTTCAAAGCTTTTGGAGAAAATAACGATGCAAATGAAAAACTAGATGAATTAGGCTTGATTAAATTTGTAGGTGGTGAAAATTTTGTGTTTGGTAAAAATGAACTTCTTTTTCTACGTAAAGATGGATTTTTTCTTATTCCAGATAATCCAGCAATATCATTTGCTATTCTTGTTGCTTCTTTTCTATCTTTAATTAAATTTCGTTCATTTGTTAATGTCGTCATTCCCCAATTTCTCATTAAATCACCGCCATATAAATTATACCTAATTGGATCTGCTGTTTTATTTGTGTTTCTTAAATCATGCAATATTCTTTTTAACCCTCCATAAGTCACCGTTCCTTTTTCGATAAGATGCTTATTTCTAGTTATACCCTCAACATCTTTTTGATCTTTAAGAAAATCTATAATATTTTTAGGTATCTGGAATACTCTGCCTTTTAATTCACTATTCATGATCCTCTAGATATTCGGTTATATCCTGAACACTTAAATTATTATCTTTTAATGTTTGTTTAATGGATTGTAATTGTCTTTTTATAATTGGGGTAATTGGTTTCTTTTCAGCTTCATTATTTTGTTTTTTAACCAATTCGTGATTTTTTGATTTTTTTGCTAGATATTCTTTAATATATTCCAATGGATTTTCAATTAATCTCATTTTTCCAGCAGGTAATTCAGGATCATAACCCATTTTTTTTGCTCTTTCTTTTGCTTCATCTTCGGGAACATCTAAATCATCTTCAAAATGTTCTACAGCATCCTCGTAATCTACTTTTGGATCCTTTATGGTTTCATCGGCGCCAAGAGCTTTACTCATATCGGCTTCTGCCCAATATTTAAGAGTTTTATTTCCTCCTGTAGGACCGCCAGCGATACCAAAAAAGTCACCCATTTGTCCCATAGTTGTTCTTTGAACTTCATCGGATGTCTTTTTTGACTTAACATATGCATTTGGATTGCCAGGAAAATCACCCGTTTTAATATTACCATCAACATCTACAATTTCCTTGGCTTCTACTTCTGGCTTTACTTCTTCCTCTGCTCTTTCAGGTAATTTTGAAAAATCAGTTTTGTCCGAAAATTCTTTCGCCATATTACACCATTTTCCAGATTTCTTTTTTGATTTTCCACATTTATGATAGAAATACCTTTGCTGTCTCTTTGATGCAAATGTTTCTTCAATAACTTGTTTCACGAAATTATCCATTATTATAGTTTTTATATAAATATCAAATCATCTGAAAGATATTTATCTGGTGATATTTATTTACATATGAATACTCAGGATATTTTACGAAAAGGCGGAACAAAATTGGATATTGTATTAGATTATTCGGAGTTCTACGATTATGCTCTTGGAGATAATACCAGAGATTATATTTATAGGGAAGTCTTTGTTACTGTTGGTGACTATTTGGTGACCCACGATAATTATATATTAACAACAGAGAATAACTTTAATATACTATACCATTAATGACAACACAAGGAAACAAATACATACCACAATTACCGAGTGTATCTGGTTTAACCTTAACAGGTTATACTATTTATGATGACGGAGTAACAACATATAAAGCCGATCTGAATACTATTAAAGATTTTATTGTTGACCCTACAATTCAGCAAGCACAATCTAATATATTTGGTACAGGTTTAGATGGTATGGGACAGGCATCTACCATTCTTTCAGCATCCGCAACGCATGGGTGTGTCGATGTTGCACCAGGAACAGGATTTTTTAATGATGAATCTGAAGCCATTGATGCTTTACGCCATATAATATTTACTGGTGGAACAGTTGGGCCACTATCAGATGGTATTCATTATTTTGGAATTAATTCGAATGGAAATGTTGTTACATCGACATCAGAATTAGATAGAGTAACATATATTAAATTAGGTCACGCATATGTTGGTAATGGGTCTGTCGTTGAGGTTGCTAATGCTCCAGAATGGCAGGGACAATATACGAGGAGAGTAAATGAGTTTGTTAATGACGGAATTGGTTCAATTGTTAGCGATGGGTTAATAATAACCGAAGGCTCGCCTTATCTTACATTAGAGAGATCAGAAGGTGAATTTTATACGGGATTATCTACTATTGAAATTCCAAGTGGTACAACATTTACCAAAATGTATAACAATAATGGTACTTGGTTTCCAAATTTCACCAATCCAAATTATGTCGATGTTGAGAACTGGAACAATATTCCTAGTGGATTAACCCCAATGACCACGGGTTATTGGAAAAAAGATTTAGTTTTGATTACCGCCAGTCATAATATGTTCTTCGTTTATGGACAACACGAATATATAACATTTCAGGATGCCTTAAATGGCCCATTTCCTGTTATGGAAGATGTTTTTAAAAAAAATTCGGTTTTTCTGGCAGCAATTGTAATACAAAAAGGCTCTACGGATTTAATTGGGCATATTTATGATATTCGACCATCATTATTGAGGGCATATGGATATGAATCAACGTTATCACCCCAATTATTGTCAAAAAATGACCAAATTAATTTGAGGTCCACAGGTATTATTAATGGTGGAGTACTATACTTAGATTCTGTAACTGGAAATACGTTTAATATTACATCTGGAAAGGGATTTATAGTAAACAACTATAATGATCCTGAAAATCCACAATATACTGTAATAAGTTGGCCTTCACTCACAGGTATAACTGGTATTGATATGACGGGCTCTTCATATAATAGTGTAGCAATTGATATACATGGAAATGTTATACAAACGCAGGGTGAATTTACAATTGAAAATAAAAGAGATTATGTATACTTGGGAAACTATGGAATTGATGATTCATTGGGTATAGGAAACGAAATTATAAATTATGTAATTCCTGAACCAATGTGGATTGCTGAACCAATGATTCGTCTTGACTCATTCCTTGAATTATTCGGGGCTTTTAATATTGAAGGTAACAGGTTTTATCCTGGTGGAGATCTTACTATTAATAAAACCGCAGGTAAAACATTTGATAATAACAACAATTATTATTTATCCAAAAAAACCCCAAGTATTTTAACATCAAATCATCTTACTGGTGTTACCATTCAATATTATTATTATATAAAGACAGGTACAACCACAGAATGGCAATTTGGTGATTATACACAGAATGTTGATTCTGATCGATATAATGGAGACTATGGATTAGATACACTTTCTCCAGATACATGGTCGATACAGACAATGTTCTATTATGCTCCATTGGATAGTTTCGGATATAATGTGGATTTTCAATATGGACAAAAAACATATTCAACTTTAGACGATGCTAGATCTGCTATTAATGATGTAATAGAAGTAAACCCATATCTACAATATGATACATTCAGAGGATGGTTAATTCTAAAGGCAGGTGCCACAGATTTAACTAATCCTGACCAAGCTGTGTTCATTGAAGCCACAAAAATGGGAAAGGTTTCATCCGCATCTGGAGGCGGAGGAGGTGGAGAAATCAATACAGTATCCAATGTTGGAACAACAGGTATTGGTTTATTTCAAAGTAAAGTTGGTGTTGATTTACAATTTAAAAATATTGTATCAGGATCCGAACATGTTATTATTACTGATAATGTAGCAAATAAAACTGTTGAGATTTCGATAACAGGAACTACAAGTGGAACATCTGGTACATCGGGTACTAGCGGAAGTTCAGGATCAAGTGGATCATCAGGAACATCAGGTACTTCAGGATCTTCAGGTTCGTCAGGTACTTCAGGAATAAACGGATCTTCAGGAAGTTCTGGAACTTCAGGAACATCAGGAAGCTCAGGATCAAGTGGAACTTCAGGAACATCTGGTAGTTCAGGAAGCTCGGGTTCTAGTGGGTCTTCTGGATCATCAGGACTATCAGGTGACAAATACGCTACAACATCAACCTCATATCTTAATTTAAGTGGTGGAACACAGACATTAACAATTGCCACGGGATTTTCATTTACCGCAGGTCAATCATTAGTAATAGGATATGATGGAACACACTATATGACTGGCGTCGTTACATCTTATAACCCATCAACTGGTGTATTGGTTGGAAATATCATAGCAACAACAGGTACGGGGTCATATTCACAATGGGATGTTAACTTAGGTGGGGCCCAAGGTGCGGATGGTTCATCAGGGTCATCTGGTACATCTGGCTCGAGTGGTTCTTCGGGGTCAAGTGGGTCATCAGGAAGTTCTGGATCAAGCGGATCGTCTGGTAGTTCGGGTTCTTCAGGAACATCTGGTAGTTCAGGTTCTTCAGGAACATCTGGTAGTTCGGGATCATCGGGTACATCTGGTGCTAGTACCAATAACTATACATTTGCCCTAGCACTTGGAACAGATGCTACGACAGGTACAAATAAAACTAATGGATTACCAATCGTCCGAACTGGAACGATATCAAAAGCATATGCTCACGCAAATACAGCACCAACGGGAGCTTCACTTATTTTTGACGTTAATCTTAATGGTACAAGTATATGGAATTCAACACAGGCAAATAGAATTCAAATTACCGCAAGTGGTACTTCTGGAACACAAACATCATTTGACACCACTGCCGTTACTGAAGGTGACACATTAAGTATTGACATCGACCAAATAGGATCAACAGTTCCAGGAAAAGATATAACAGTTGTTTTAAAAGTTAGTTAATATGGGTGTAATACCAAATGAAATAAAAACCGCAATTGAAAGTACCATTGATAAGATTAATGGTGATGACGTAACCACAGGAGAACCTATAAGAATAAATTATGGTGGTTATGTATGGAAAATTTATGCTCAAAAACGAGATGATGAAGAAATACAAATCATAATACGAAGAATGAAGAGATAATATATGGCAAGAGCAACAAAAACAATAGCATTTCCTTTACCACCGCTAGCATCAATAGCTGATGCCACAGTAACTAACTTCGAACAGATAACAGTTGATCTACCCGAATCATCCAAAACATTTAGAAAAGTTTGGATCGATTTTATGTGTAATGATCGAGCAACAACTGCGGGTAATGCCGCCAGCTGGAGACTTGGGGCAAGAGTAAATTCGAGTGCTTACACCACAGTTACAAACGAAAACGTTATTACAAATTCTGGTGAAAATATGTCAATATTTTTTTCTCAGGATTTTACATCGTTATTCGTCAGTGCTTATTCAGGAACAACAACTTCTGCTACTGTTGATGTACAATGTTACGTGGATAGTACTGCTGTCCCAGCAACACAGGAAGGTGCATCTGCTATTTTATGGGTGACATATGAGTATGATGATACAAGTACAACATTAGTAGGTAATGCGTGGATTCCAATGAATAGTCTAGACGGGAAGTTGCCAACAAGTAAAAGTACAATTATTGATACTGTTCCAAATATTGATGATTTTCTTGGTTATACTGGTGTTACCTATAAACATATAATGATGATAATGGAAGGGAATGTTGCGGTTGCGGGTCACACTGATGACTTTGCGGTAACTGTTCAATTAGACGAAACAACAGCTCAAGAGGGATCTCTTAAAGAATCATCTTTCGCATCAGATCGATATATACGAGAACATTTTAACTTAATGAGTGCTGGGTCCCCGATATTTACAACTAACGCAACTCATAGTTTTTATGCTTGGGTCTCCACGGGTGCCGTTGGTAGAATGAACCACGCTACATTTACAATATTGGTTGTATTTACATATGGCTCTGATTCAGCACAGGGTAACATTTCTCTTCTCTTACCCGCTCACTATTCTAGTCCAGCGGGTGGCACTACATCATCAGACACTCAAAAATCATCACGAGAATTATGGATTCAAGAACCAGAAACAATAACAACTCAGAAATCTGCATGTAGATGGATTTGGGACCAAACCAGTGCTGTCGTAACCGCATATTTTAAATGTAATACCCAACCAACATATTCAGGATTGACAGATGTTGCAGCACTAATGTGTGGGAGTAATAACTACCAACGAACATGTGATGATGTGATTAATTTAGCACGAGGAAGAAATTCACTTGATGGGTATGTTTATCGTACTGACACAACGGATAAAGTCTGGAATTTAAGTTCCATATGGATTATTAATTATAAGTGTGGTAGACCAACAAGCGGGTGGCCTAGCGCTAATCGTACTATATTTTGGAATATTAAGCAGTTTGGAACTACTGCGGGAGAGGCGGAAACTACAATTGATGCAACTGCCCCTGTAATTCCTGAAGCCAATTATTTTATTACTGCGTTGGGAATCGAGGCTAATAATTTAACAACTGCCACAGCACAGTTATACGCTTACAAAATATTTGTAGAAAGATTGAGTGCAGAAGGTGGAGTTGCGTGGGAGATAGCATATTTTGATTCAACACATACTGACCCTGAAGTAGGCAGAAGATTAATGTATTCACAAATGAGGAGTCTTTTTAAAAGATTTCCGACTGATGCAGATATAACAAGAATGGATTTGGAGACAAGTAGAAGATGGAGAATAATAACGCCACAAAACATAGCCGCATGGTGGGCTGTAAACATAATATACACTTATCACACTATAACATATACTCTTAGTGGAACGATATCAAATAGTGGAGGTGGAACTGTCAATTTATATTTACATAAAGGCGATAATGTTACTGGCGCAAGTAATAAAGGTGAACTAATGCAGACGGGCTCAACAGTTGGGAATGGATCGTATTCATTTACAATATATGATAATGTTGAAAACGTTCAAGTATCGGCTTATGAAAGCAGTACATATAAAGGAATGAGTAAGATGGCTACAGTTGATACAAGTTTTGATATTTCATTATCAAGTCCAGCATCAGGAGCAAGTAATTACGCATGTGTGGGATAAATATTAATTATATAATATAGATATGTCAATAACGCCCGTATACGAAAAAACAAATCTTGACGATGCGTTTTGTCATGTGGATACAATTCAATTAAATGAGTTTAATGACACCATTTATAATACAGGATATACGTATTCGGGTATTACATTGGTTCTTAATTTATCTAATTTCACAACACATTTTAACACTACGGGTCACACATATTTAAACACCATTTTAAATAATGATGTTTATACCTATACTGGTTTAACAGGTGAAACTCACTATTTCTATATTCAAGATTTTTATTCAGGTGCAACACCATATATCGATCCTCGATTAAGTGGAACGACAGAAGAAGAAATACTTTCAGGATTTACAACATCATTAATTTCTTGCGTCGATAAATTAGATGGGCTTACTGGAACTTGTTGCCCAACACAAGTAATTTTACATAATATTCCATGGATATATCAAACAAATTACGGTAATCCGACTGATCATTGTTTACCATTTATTCAAAGAAGACCTGAAGAAGGTCGCACACTTGATTTCGTTTTTAATAAAAATGGTGAAACAGGATGGACGGAAAGTGTGTTTTATTATGAAGGTGTTAGAGATGAATATGAGCCCGAGAATTACGGTGATAATAACTTATCTTTTGCTTTTACATCAGATGGAAGAATAAAATGGACATCGTATAGATATTCAGGATATTGTGATACAGTTTCGGGATATACACCGATATATTATGTTGAAACAGGACAGACAGTACCATTATGCCCAAATGGAACACTTGACGATTTTAATATAACAATAACTTTTGAACGAAACTATCCATATTCAGGATGTTCTTTAGCCAATGAAGGAGGTTGGAACGATTTAATTGTTGACACATCAATAATATTGGAAGGATCCACAATAATTGGTGGTGAAATGGAAGAAGTGTTAAACCAAAAATGGATGAATGAGAGATATAAGAGATTGGGTGTATTAAAAATATATCACAATGGTAGACCACTTGAAATTGATACTTATCACAATCCAAAACTTGTTTACACTCCTGTATATAAATTCAAACTTTGGGAAGAATTAATTTTGTCAAATAGAGGATTTCAACCATTTGTTAATGCGATTGGTGGTGGTGTAACAGGCTCGGGTAACTTACATAATACTAAATGTTGTTACACAATAAAATATGTTGGGTATTTTGAACAGCCAATGAAGTATGTTGATGTTCGTAGTAGATATGAAGGTATAACAAGATCTAACTTTAATATTGTTGAATGTAACGGTATTTGTATTGATGATATCGTTTCATTAAACATTGCTGATGCTATATTGACGGATGATTATTTGTACTATCTTTTAACTAATGACGGTATTTATTATATAAAACAAGGCATTTAAAAATAACAAAAATGATACTAACAGGAAAAAAACCATCTGAACTTGATTCGTCGACATTAAAATCTTTAAGAGAAAATATTGCGGCTTATAAAATTTTTACCGCTTTACTTACACAAGTAGGAACAGATGATCCAATAGTAACCGTATTAGAAAATACATTAGGCGGAACTTTAAGCTTTACAAGAATTTCAGATGGTGACATTTATTATATAATAACTGGAACAACTGGAATGTTTAGCGGTAGTACTTATGGTGTTTCTGGTTTTGTACATAATACTGATAACACTAATGCATATGTAGAAATTAGAAAAATAGACGATGATATTTGTAGATTGTATGTTCAAGATATTGATAGTTCTGTTGGAACGGATTTGCACTCATCAGATTATCCAATTGAAATACGTGTTTATTCAACTATAATGCCGTCTCCGACGCCATCAGTAACACCAACGATAAGTGAAACTCCATCTATAAGTGTTACCCCAAGTATATCTGAGACACCTTCAATAACACCAACAGTATCACCAACATAAAATATATTTATAAGATATGGATTTCTTTATAAGACAAGGGGCAACAGACCCAATATTAAAAATGAGATTAATTGATGATGGAAAAAATGATAAATCATCATTTAATACTCTATTGGAAAATTCTGAAATAACTTTTGAAATGTCGGATACAAAAACAGGAACTCCGTTCATTTTGGGAGCTCCTTGTTCTCTAGCTTTAAGAATTAAAAAGTATAATCAAGCAACAGACGAATATTATATCGTATATAGATTTACCGAACTACAAACATCTGAAATAGGTAAATTTGAAGGAAAATTCAATATTCAATTTTTAGATGAATTCGGAAATCCAGCCACAAAACTTATTGTACCAATAAGAGAAAAACTTTTTATTCACGTTATTTAAACATTGGTTGCGTGATATGCCAAATCTTTTCCGTCATTATCAATAATTTCGTCTTCTTCATTATTTTTACTACTGGCGGCTTCTTCCTTAACAACTTTTCTATTATAATCAACCCAATATTGATCTACAAGAGATAAACTGTCTTCAATATACATAAAATATGGATCACGATTTACATGATTCCAAAATGCAACTTCCATATCTGATAATGTCATAACTTCATCCAAATTATCCTGTCCTTCAGGTTTTAATGGATGCCCGCTGTCGAGTTCACATTGTAATAGTGTAAAATATTGTCTGTTTTCTGGATTATCAATTAAAATATCTTCTCTTATTTCAGGTTTAAATGCAACAAGTAATGGCTCAACGTGTTTGTTAAATTTAGAAATATACAATGGAACATTATATTCTCCCGTCATATTGGGTTTATTTATTATCTCAGCTTCAGGGATCATATAACAATTAATTTCCACTTCTCCTGTTTTCGGATTTTTCTTAACATCTCCACAACCCTTTTTTGTTCCATTATTAACATAATAAATTGTTTCACCAAGAGTTGCGGGATATTGATTCTTCATTACAAGTTCCATATGAGCTTGTCTCGCCATAAGTGAGCCTGATTTGGTGGTTTTCTTAATATGTTTTTTATAATCATCAACAGTTTGTTTCAGACGTGACTTATTGGCAATTTTTGATAATGGAATTTCTTTATTGTATATCTTTCCAATATAATCGTAATATAAATTGATAAACGACAATCCGTCTCCATTCAATAAGAATTTAAATCCTTCGTCCAAAAATTCAACAACATATTGCTGTAATTTCTTAGATTTAACGGTGTTACCAGTTAACTTTATTTTCTCTTTACCTTTCTTTATCAGTTTAATAATGTAATTTTTTCTTGATAGGTTGATACAGGAAAGAGCAATATAATCAATATCCAATCCCATTTCATTTCTCATAAAGAGATCGTTGAATTCTGCGGTATCGGCTTGAATACCTTTATATTCTTTTCCCTTTTCAACTAATTCATTTAATCCTTTACCGATATAAACATGTTTATCGATATCTTCTGGCATTGAAAAGTTTACACCGTCAGTATCCATAACCAATGGAACATATCCTCTTTTCGTAAACCACATAATCATCATACGAAGACATTGACGACCTGTACATGTAATAGTTTCTCCAACATTCATATCTCCCCATGGAAAAACCATTGGAGCAGAACAAGATCCAAAATACGCGTTGATGAAAATTTTAAGTGGTAATTGTTTCCTATCAAATAGTTCTGCTAGAGCAGGATTTGTTTTTTCATTTTCCTCTTTAAGTCTTTTATACTTTATACGAATGTTACGGAAATATTTTAACATTGATTTCTGTAC
>Ga0172364_10001211_pt1 | contig 19589 bp, 26 predicted proteins | sample LakKivSesite10cm_FD_114545 | JGI IMG/M metagenome (GOLD analysis project Ga0172364, IMG submission 114545) | Sediment microbial communities from Lake Kivu, Rwanda - Sediment site 10cm | ecosystem: Environmental > Aquatic > Freshwater > Lake > Sediment | place: Rwanda: Western Province, Lake... | reverse complement strand
TTTTTAGGATGAGGTATAACCACTTCAGGCCTCACACAAGCTTGGAGAATAAACCCCCATCTGAGGTTTATAATGCGTTCCACAAGCTATTTTAGGGGGTGACAAATGTCTGTGGGACGCACACCTCTCTTACAATACATACGGACAATGATTTAAATTGAAATCTCTTATTTGTTGTGTTACGTCTGATTTAAGCCAGGGAGTCTGAACTTCATAATAATCATAATTTGCCCAGTCTTCAAGAGTTTTCGGAGCAACAAATCCATGTTTTATTGCATCTTGATATAGAGGTGTTCCTGGATAAGGAGCATAAACATGGGCTTTAACTTCATGAAGTGGACTAATTGAAGCAATTTTTCTTCCAAAATCTAGTGTTCTTGCAATATTATCTTCTGGAAATCCAGGATATCCAACAATAACTGTAAAACTTCCATGAATTCCTACTCTTCCTAGTCTTTTAGCTACTTCTAATACATCTGCTGTTGTCATGTTTTTGTTTATATATTCTAATTCTTCTTTATTTCCCGATTCTGCACCGATTAAAATTCTTGAACATCCACTATCTGAAACTGTTCTTAACTCCTCATCATTAAGAACGAGTAAATTTTTAGGATGTGCTGATGCAGCCCATTTAATGTTCCATCCTCTTTTTTTTACTTCTTCAGCAAATGAAAGTGATCTTCTTTTATTAACGAAAAAGTTAGCATCATAAAATTTAATTCCGTTTGCTTCATGAGTTTCGACTAGTTCGCTAATTTCTTGCATCATTCTCTCAAAGGATTCTGAAGTCCATCTTCTATCGTAAAGAGCAACTTCTGAACAAAAACCACAACCAAATGGGCATCCTTGACTTGAGATGTGATTTAATACTCTGTCTGAAATGTGTTCGTCGCTCCTTATGTAATTTGCAGGATCAACTAATGAATAATTATAATCTGCAAATGCATCTCTGCTAATTGGTGTTCTTGAATTATTATGGATTGCTTTTCCATTTTTGTCTTTAAATGATATTCCGGGAATGTTTTCTAAACTTTTTTTTCCTTTTAGTGCTTTTGCGACTTCTACTAATGTTTGCTCACCTTGACCTCTTACAATAATATCTATATAATCTGAACCTAGAAATTGTTTTGGTAAAATTGTTGGAGCTCCACCACCAAACACCGTAACAGTTTCTGGAAAGCTTTCTTTAATTTTAGCAGCAAAATCAAGCCCTTCACTAATTTGATGTCCGATCATTGTGCTAACTCCAACTAAATCTGGTCTAGTTAGTTCAGCAACTATTTCTTCAGGTTTTCTTTGTTCAAAATTGTTGTCAAATATAGCTATATCATAGCCGTTACTTGCCAGATGAGATCCAATAGATAAAACAGAATAAGGAATCCAGAAATTTCTATAATTTTTCTCGTGAAGTGTTTTTGGGTGGAATAATACAACTTTCTGTTTTGTCATTTTCGAAAGATTTATATATTAGTTATACTACTAATAAATATAAGTAGTATATAAATGTTATCATTTAAGAATTACATGGAAGGACAAAGAAAACCCCACTTAAGAGTCGTTGTAACACCAGAATGTAATTTTAATTGTGTTTATTGTCGAGCAGGAGGAGAAGGTTTACCCCCAAATGGAGTTTTAATGAGCGGGGGGGAGATTACAGAAATAGTTAGAATTGCTTCTGAAGTAGGGTTTAAACATCTTAAAATTACTGGCGGAGAGCCAACATTAAGAAAAGATCTTTTTGATATTGTTAGGGGATGCAGCGAATTAGAAAGTCTTGATGAAGTTCAATTAGTAACCAATGGTTCTGCATTAACAAAAGAGTATGCTCAAAGATTAGTTGATTCTGGGCTAGATAACATTACAATTAGCTTAGATGCAGCAAGCAGAGATAGTTTCAGAGAGACAACTGAAAGAGACAAATTCGATAGAGTTATTTCTGGAATTTATGCAGCAAGAGAAGTTGGACTTCCTGTAACAATAAACTCTGTTATAATGCAAAGAAATAAAGCAGAAATTGAAGGATTAATTGAGATTGCAAGAAAAACAGGATCAAGATTAAAGTTACTGGACTATATGAAGGTAAATGGAAACGGTTGGGAAACAGAATATCTTCCATTTGAGCAGTTAAGAAAAGATTTAGAAAAAAGAGCTGAAGGAGTTTCTTGGATGTATCCTCCCGGAGGACTTGGAACGCCCATGCCTTTATTTAAAATAAATGGAACAGAAGTTATGGTAAAAGATGCAAGCATAGGGACAAATTATCACGAAACCTGTAATACATGTATAAATTATCCTTGCCAAGATGCTTTAATTTCTTTAAGAGTTACGCATGATGGAAAATTAAGAAGATGTTTGATTCGAGATGACAATCTTGTTGATGTTTTAACGTCTTTAAGAAGAGAAGATAAAGAAGAAGTTAGAAAATTAATCTCAGATTCTTATAAGATATTTGAAGAAACTAAATATCAACCAAATGCGTGGAGTCCTGAAAATGAAAAACAAAGAATTGCCAAATAGTATCAAAGAAGTAGAATTAATACTTGAAAGAGAAGGATTTGAAAATCCTCAATTAGAAGCAAGGCTTTTGTGGAGTCATGTTTTTAATGGATCTTCAAAAAATAATGAACTTAAACATTTAGGGAAACACGTTTCTCAATTATATCAAGGAATACCAATCCAAAGGCAAATTGGTTATACTGAAATTAGAGGAAGAAGAATAAATATAACAGAAGATGTTTTGCTTCCAGGTCCTGAGATAGAAATTCTTCTCGATGCTTTTTTTGATTATGTTAAAAATCCAAAAACAGTTGTGGATTTGTGTACTGGTTGTGGAGTTTTGGCTTCTGTTATTAGTGAGAGATTTCCACAGGCAAATGTTTATGCAACAGATATATCACACAAAGCATTAGAAGTTGCTAGAACAAATATTAATTCTGGAAATGTAGAGCTTTTACAAGGAGACTTATTTAATCCTCTTGATAGAAAAGGAGTTTATGGAGTAGATGTCTTGATTTCAAATCCTCCTTATTGCAGAACTGGAGATATTGCAGGACTTCCAAGACAAATAAGAGAACATACTCCAAGAATAGCTATAGACGGGGGAGAAGATGGATGTTCTCTTCATAGGAGAATAATCGAAGAGTCTCCAACATTTGTAAGGAGTAGAGGATTATTAATATTAGAAAATGAAGTTGGCCAAACTCAAGATTTAAGAAAGATGCTTGAAAAAACTGGTTATGCTATAGAATCAACAAGAAAAAATAATCGTGGCGAAGAAAGAGTTATTATCGCAAGGAGAGTAAAATGAAAACATTGATTATTGGAGGTTCTGGATTTTTAGGTTCAAGATTAGCAGAGGTTCTAGATGAAAGTTGCAATTCAACCTATTATAAAAATATGATTTTTCCTAATCAATTTAAATTAGACTTGGGGAATAAAAGAAGTATTCAAAAATGTTTGGACAAAACAAAGCCGGATGTGGTTATCCATTGCGGAGGATTAACTAGCACAGACTTTTGTGAAGCAAATCAAGATTTAGCAACAAGGATAAATGTTTCTGGAACTCAAGAATTAATAAAAAGTTTTGATGGAAAAGTAATTTATTTTTCTACGGATTATGTTTTTGATGGTGAATCTGCTCCGTATAATGAGAATTCTCTGACAAATCCTATTAACCATTATGGAAAAACAAAACTTGATGCTGAAAAAGCTGTATTAGAAAGACCTCAAAATTTGGTTGTTAGAGTCTCTGGTTTATATGGGTTCAATAGGCGTAATAATAGATTTTTAGATGGGTTAAGAAAAGGTAAAGTTATAACTGCAAGCCAAGAATTAATTTCAACTCCAACATATATCGAGGATATAGCAAGGGCTATTCCAAATTTTATGAATATAACTGGAATCTTGCATTTTACCGGAGAGCAACCTTTTTCAAGATACGACTTTGCTAAGTTTGCTGTTGAAAGTCTTGGATTAGATGCAAAAGTTGTTGCTCAAGAAGGAAATCGAAGTATAAGAAGACCTAGAAATTCTTCTCTTGTTAGTGTTTATAGTTTAAGAAAAACACCAATTGATGAATCCTTTAGAGAAATTAGGAGTGCAATATGAAAAGAACAAAAAAACTTCAGAAAGTATGTGAATTGGGATTAGAAGCAGTTCTCCCATTTAACTTCAAGTATACTGTTTACAAGCCATCTCATTTTCCAACAAAATTAGAAGATTTTGATGAGGCTTCTGAAACAATGTATAGGACACTTAGACTAAGCCAAAATAAAATCATTGGATTAAAGATGGCTGATCTTCATAAAGTCAGAGGAAAAGAAGGAATTATGGCTGAAATTTTTTCAAATAGTAAACTAACTGAACAAGATTTACAAGTTGTTCGAGGACATATTAGTTATGCTTACGGTTTAAATGAGGATGTAAGACCTTTCTATAAAGCAGTTGCTAATGATCCTAGTATTCGAGGGCCAATTCAAAATTTAAGAGGAATGAGGATTAGTTGCTTTGAAAATTTGTTTGAAATATTAAATATTTCTTCGATGTTACAGAATACAACCGTGAAGAGAAGCGAGCAGATGATGGAAGCAATGCTTTCTAATTTCGGAGAAAGAGTCAAGTTTGATGGAAGAGAATTTTATGTGTTTTATACTCCTTTAGATGTTGCAAAATCAAATGAACAAAGATTAAGAGAACTAAAATTGGGCTATCGTGCAAAATTTTTAATTGGTATTGCAAATCATTTTGTTCAAAATCCAGATCTAGGCGATAGAATTCGAGAGATAGAATTTGAAGAAGCAAAAAAGGAACTTATGAAAATAAGAGGGATAGGGCCATACTCTGCTAGAATTGCTTTATTTCAGTATTTAAGAAGACCCAATGAAATTAATTTTGATTCATGGAAGAGAAAGATCTTTTCAGAATTTTTTTATGGACACCCTAATGCCCCTATAAATGATGTCGAAAAAGAGTCTAAAAAAAGATGGAGCGATTGGGCAGGTTATGCAGGTCTTTATGTTATTGAGGATTTATTTGTTAAAAACCCGCAACTACAATATTGGAGGAAGAAAGATGGAAGTTAATTTGAGGGAATTTGTTATTTCAGATTTAGAGGAGCTTTATAGTTTATTTTGTGATTCTATTATTCTTAAAAACCTTGAAATTGGTAAGTCTAAACAAGAATTTACTTTAGAAGATGAAAGAGAATGGTTAAGAAGAACAATCAGTCAATACTCTGCTCCAAAAAGTACGGAGTATCATTTGGCTATAGAGTTAAATAAAAGATTAGCAGGTTCTATAGGGGCGTTCAATTATGATTATGAAAATAAAACTGCAGAAGTGGGAATTTGGATGGGAAGAGTCTTTTGGGGATCTGGTGCAGTACCTTTAATCATGGAGTTATTTAGAGATAAAGTCTTACAAAGATATGATTTGGAAAGAGCAATAACTAATATCGATGAAAATAACCGAATTGCGCAAAAAATAGCTGAATCTTTTGGATTTAGAAGAATTGAAAGGAGGAAAGCTGGAGAGGTCTCTTACGAAATATTCAGGCAAAATGGAAACCGTTAAAAACAATGCAAACCTTTCTTTAGAAGAAATGGTATGGAAAGGAATCTTAATAGAGGAAAGTCTTGAAGACAAAAAGCTATTAAGATTAGTTAAGTTTGGAAAGAAAAAAAGATTTAGGTTAGAGGGAGAGAGAAGGATAATGACCTTTTGTAACATTGAGGTAAGAGATGAAATTAAAGAAAAATATGTTAAATTAGCTATGCGTTCAATAATGCCTTCTTTTTACACTCATCTTTGTAAGGATGGAGAAATGTATGTTGTTTTTAGAGGGAGATATTTCAAATTCAAAGAAGGAGATCGGGATCTAGAAAGGGCAAGAGAGTATGGAGAATCTCAGGGAATTTTACGGGATCAAATGGAATTTGAATATTTGATAAATCACCCCTATGGAAGATCTTTATTTGGTTCAATTATGAATCGTATTTTATCCTATATTATTAAACCTTTCAAATAATCTATTAAAAATGGAAGTTGATCTTACTAAATATCCTTCTTCAAGTCAGATTGCAGAACTTTATAAGAAATCAAGAACCTTAGAAGATCTTTTAGGAAATCAGAACGAAGTATATGTTAGGGGGAGATTGTTTCAAAAGGGAGATAAAATAGTTTTGTATGATAGGGGAGCCTATTTAGATGTTCAGATCTCAAATGGAGCAACTTTCTCAAATGGAGATTTGGTTATTGTAAAAGGACAATACTCTGAGGGGAATCCTTTAAGAGTAGATGAAGTAACCTTATGCGCAAGATGTGAAGGAAATTTTGAAGAAGTTTTAGATAGTAATAGATATACTGGAATTTCATTAGTTTTAGATGGTGAACGAAGAAAACTTTTAGTATTAAGATCAAATGTTTTAAAAGCTGTTAGAGGATATCTTAATAATCAAGGATTTATTGAGGTTGAAACTCCAATACTCCAGTATCACCCAGATTGTGCTCCAGTTCCAACCTTTAAAACAAGAGAAGGGTCCTCAGGCCATGAATATCATCTGAAAATTTGTCCTGAAGAATTTATAAAAAGATTGGCTTTTGGTTTTGATAAGATTTATGATCTTGGAAAGTGTTTTAGAAATGGAGAATCTTCTGAAAAACATAGTCCAGAATTTACTATGCTTGAAGCCTATGAAACCTTTTCAACTTTTGAAGATTCTATGAAATTAACTGAGCGTTTAATAGAACATGTTGCAAAAGAAGTCAATGGAACAACAAAAGTTAATTACAGGGGATTTGAAATTGACTTTAAAACCTCTTGGAAAAGGATTAGTGTTGATGAAGCTAGCAAGAGATTTTATGGTAAAAGTGTATTTGAATTAAATGAGGGAGAACTAAGAGAAATAGTGGGGTTGCCCGAGATAAAATTAAGAAAACCTGATTTAATTAGGATTTTTATGGAAAAAGAATTAGAACATCGATTTATCCAACCGACCTTTTTAACTTATTATCCTTCAAGTTCTGGATCTCCTGAAAAAAATACGCCAAACAATCCTCCAACAAAAGAACAAGGTGAAGCATTTGTTGCTAGGGGTATAGAAATTGCTAATGTGGGAGAAGTAAATAATGATCCCAGATATCTTGAAAGACATAGTACTAACAATGTAATAAATAAATTCGGCGAGGATAAAATTGAAGAAAATCTTGACAGGGATTTTCTATATGAAATGAGTTTTGGACTGCCGCCCATATCTGGATTAGGGATTGGAGTTGATAGATTAATTATGATTCTTGGAGGGGTAACCGACATTAGAAAGACTCAAGCATATCCTTTTAGAAATGGAGAAAAATAAAATGTTAAAAACAGATTTACATACACACAGCATTGCAAGCGGACACGCATTAAATACAGTTTATGAAATGGTTAGGGAAGCAAAGGATATGGGGGTGGGGTTAATTGGAATTGTTGAACATGGTCCTTCAATGGAAGGAGCACCACACGAAGGTTATTTTTGGGTTTCTGATCAATTAGATGAACTCTATGGAGTTGGAGTTCTTTTAGGAATAGAAGCAAATATTTTGAATGAAAAAGGAGAAATAGATCTTAATGGAAAACTTCTTGCAAAGCAAAGAGTAGTTATTGCAGGATTGCATGCAAGAACTCCTTATAATACTAATAATTTAGAGGGTAATACTGCTGCAATCGTCGGAGCTATGCAAAACCCATTAATTCAAATAATTTCACATCCATATAGAACAGATTTTCCTGTTGATGTAGAAAGAGTTTTTCAAGAAGCATATAGAACTAATACTTTGCTTGAAATTAATAATCAAGTATTTGCTCAGCAGTCCTCTCAAGAAGGTTTCCTGGAAACCTATAAAAGGCTAATTGATTTGTCTAAAAAGTACGGGCACCCATTAATAGCTGGAAGTGATGCTCATGTTGCTAAAAAAATAGGTGAGGATTCTTCGATAGTGGCTGCTTACAGGCAAATAGGGTTAAATCCAGATATGCTCTTAAACAATAGACCTGAGGAATTATTAAAATGGAAGAAGGAAAGATAATCAAATTTTTAAAAATAAGTGGACTGAATCTTTATGAGTCTAAGATATACTTTGCTTTGTTAAAGTATGGAAAAGTTAGTAGATCTGAGATATATAAGATTGCAGATATCCCTCAAAGCAGAATGTATGACATACTAGTTTCTTTATCTAGCAAAGGTCTGATAAAACAGTCAGATCAATCAGTTATTCCCGAACATCCAAGAAAGATAATAAATTCTAATAATTATACTAAAAATAAAGACAAAATGAGGCTTCTAAAAGCTAAATTGGAAATTCAGTTAGCAGATATCAGTAAGAGAGTAGAGTTAATCCAAAATGAAAAAAATATCTTTTATGAACTTGAAAGAATGTATGATTCTCCTTCAACTCAACATCCCATAGTAAACAGGTTTTTGTCTTTATTTAAAGAATCAAAAAAAGAGATTTTGTGCTGTACAACATTACCAATCCTTTATCCTTCAGGACAGTTTTATGATGAAGTTTTAAAAGCAGTTGATAGAGGTGTTGCATATAGAAGACTGATCGGGTTTGATTATGTTTTGGCCCAAGGAGAGAAATCTGTTATTGCTGATGAAAAAAGAGGAATAAAAATAAAAGTTATTTCTGAAAAAGATATAAAAGAAAAATATTATGTTGTTGATGGCTCTTATGTTTTTCTAAGGGCTATAAAAGCCACTTTGAATTTAGAAAATGAAGAAGCTTTTATATTTGAACAAAAGGAGATTGTTGATTCATATAAAGAAAGTTTTGAAAAACTTTGGAAGGATGCAGAAACATTAGACTCTTTCTTGAAGAAAGTTAAATCTAAAATAATGGCAGACAAGGAAAATAATCAGATCTTGTTAAATGTTTTTGAAAATGGAAGGAGCAACAAGGAATCATTATTTAAAAAATATGAATCTCAGAAATCAAAAGTTCAAGATTTAATAAAAAATGGAATTTTGAAAAGCTCAGAAGTTAAAGATATGTTAATTATTGATGCAAGCAGGTTGCTAAAATAAAATGATTTACTTTTTATTTAGTGGTTTATCCCAATAAGGACTTTTGCATTTAGGACAGACAACAGGAGTCTCTTCGCTTCTTGTTATCCATTCATGCCCGCATCTCTCACACTTACACTCATAAACTTTTATCTCTTTCTTACCCATACTAATCTAATACATTTCTTACTTTAAATACTTTACTATAGTAATATATTATAACCGAAAGATTTAAATAATTATATATCTATAGTATATTATTATAGGTATATAACATAGAAAAAGAAATAATCTGCAAAAAATGCGACGGAAAAAACATCAAGAAAGACGGAGTTAGAAAAACAAAAAATAGAGGAAATGTTCAAAGATACAAATGCCTAGATTGTTCTCATAGATTTTCCATAGATGGTGGTTTTTGGAAAATGAAAAATCATGAGAATAAAATAACTTCCTGCATGAATATGTATTATGCTGGAATGTCTTTAAGAAAAATACAAGAGCATTTGCAAATGTTTGCTCCTAAAAATTCTCATTATTCCACTATCTATCGCTGGATTGTAAAGTATGCAAAAATGATAAGCACATTAACAGACAATATTCAAATTAAGTCTGGAAAAGAATTAATGTCTAATGAGATGGAATATCGCAGATTAGGAGAGCAGAATTGGTTTGTAGATGTTATGGATACTGAAACTCGTTTTGTGGTTGCTTCTGATTATATGAAAAGTAGAACAATAGAAAATTTAACTAAAGTTCCAAAGAAAGGAAAATTAGTAACAGGAAAACAGATTAAAGTAATTACAACAGATGGCCTACAGGGTTATGAAAAAGTTTTAAAGAAAAGTTTTGGGCTTAAAACTCATTGGAATCACAAAAGCCCAATTATCCATAATGCAGTTATAGCATCTGAAAGGGGGTTTAACCACAAGATAGAAAGACTACATAACACAATCAGAGACAGAACAAAGATAATGCGTGGCTTTCATGGAAGTTTAGAAAGTGCAAGAGCAATTATGAAGGGAATGGAAATCTACTATAATTTTATCAGAAAGCATCAAGGAATAGACGGCAAAACTCCGTCAGAAGAAGCTATTCCTGAATTGTGTTTAAGCACAAACAAGTGGTTAAGTTTAATCAAAATGAGCAAAACTTAATTTTTTTATTCAGTCTAGCACCCGAAGATGCAACAATGCATGTTGCAGTCTAATAAATCTTTAATACACATAAATGTTGCTTGGGAAATGACTGATGGAAGTGATAAAAGAGAAATTGAAGAAGGACTTGTATTAAGAGTAAAGTATGATTCTAGCGGACTTGCGCCGGCGGTTGTTCAGGATGTGGATTCTGGAGATATTTTGATGCTGGCTTATGTTAATGAAGAAGCTTTGAGAGAAACAATAAGAACAAGAAGAGCAACATTCTGGACTAGGTCAAGGCAAAAATTATGGACAAAAGGAGAAGAGTCTGGAAATTATTTGGAAGTTGAAGAAGTAAGAGTTGACTGCGACCAAGATGCTCTGATTTATAGAGTTAAGATGCTCGGAAAAGGCGCTTGCCATACCCAAAATAAAGATAAAAGTCCAAGAAGAAGCTGTTTTTACAGAAGAATGGGGGGAGACGGGCAAGGGTTGGAGTTTATCTCCAAGTAACTTGGATGTCGTCTGTTCTCTCTTTTGGGTTTACATCCGCATTCTTTGTCTTTTGCTTTATACCGGCGTTGAACATGATTTCACCAAGGAAAGCTATCATTCCGCCGTTGTCCGTTAAAAGTTCGCAAGGCGGGCAGAAACAAGTAGCTTGCCGCTCTTTACACATTATCTCGCACATCTGCTGAAGGCGTTTGTTGCAGGCAACTCCTCCGCCAAGCAGAAGCTCTTGCTTGCCTGTATGAGCCATGGCTCTTTCGCTTGCCTCAACTAGCATTGCGAAAGCAGTTTCTTGCAGGCTGTAGGCAAGGTCTTCTGGCAGAAACTGCTTTTTTTTGATTTTTTGCTGCAAGTTTGTTAGCATGCCTGAAAATGCGACATCCATGCCTTTTATAGAGTAAGGAATTTCAACGTAGTTCTTGCTTTTTTCTGCGAGCTGGGCGATTTTTGGCCCGCCAGGAAAGCCAACTCCTAAAGACCTGGCAAAAGTATCTATGAAGTTTCCTATGCCAATATCGAGAGTCTCGCCGAAAATTCTATACTTGCCTGCTTCGTATGAAATTATCTGAGTATTGGCTCCGGATGCATAAAGAAGAATAGGGTCTTTTGCCCCGGTTATCCTGCCTATCTCAAGATGCGCAACGCAATGGTTCACAGGCACAAGTGGAATTTTTAGCTTTTCTGCAAGCGCCTTTGCGAATTCCAAGCCAGCAAGCAGGCAAGGAGCAAGCCCTGGGCCGTGCGAGTATGCGATAGCTGAAATCTCTTTTTCATTTATTTTTGCTGTTTCTAGGGCTTTTTGGTAGACTTCAAGGGCTTTGGCTTTATGATGCTTTGTGGCTTCTTGCGGAATTATGCCACCTTTTTCAGTTGTATAAGTGTCCTTGACATTCGCAAGTATTTTGCCCTTGTCCACTACGCCAACGCCAAAAGTATCTCTGCCCTAATTTTTTAGAGTGCAGTACTTTCGATGCCTAAAATCACTTTCCTTTCTTTAGCCATTTTAAACTTTCTTATCCTCTTCCCGATACCTCCTGCACGAACTGCGATATTATATTTATTTAATATTAAATGCATAATTTTAGTTGAAGAAAACCCTTCTCTTATATAATTATCTACCTCATCTCCAAGCCATTTTGGCCAATGGGAATTGAATTTTTCAGAATTAATCAATTTTTCCATTAAGTTATATCTATATAATTTAACATAAGGATTGAATATCGGCAATTTATACGCATCTCTCAAATTAAACCTAATAAAAAATAAGCTTCCTTTATGTAAATAACCCCTCTTTGAATCAATATTTAAAGAATCCAAAACTTTCTGTATAAATCTGATGTTTGGTTTACTAACTATCCCTGCTTGAAATGTATTTATGTCTATATAACCATCAGAATCTGCAACACCTTGTAAAAACCATACTTTAAATTTTTTTGGCGAATTTAAAATCCATTCAGCTTTGATAGGATTGTAAGAAGTTCTATCCTTGATACCTAACCCAAAACAAGCTTCCATTATCCAACTAATTAATAATGATGATTGAGAATTCCACGAATAAAAATAAAATTTGTTCTTTTTACTTGGAGGAACATCCCTACATTGCGAATATTTCATCCCTAAAGCATTAACACACAACCCAACAAATTCCCCCAGTCTCTTATTACTTTCATATTTTTTAGAAAGTTTTAGTGATATTCTCCTAATGAATCTATTGCTTCTTTTAAAACCATGTTTCCCAGCGTCTCCAATCATTATCCCCAATAGGTAAGCGAAGAATAAATCCTTATTGTTTTCTAAGAAATTTTTAGATACAGAGAATTTTTCTGCTTTTTTATAAGTGTCAGGTAAAAGAGGTATTTGACTAGTAACCTGCAAAATATCTTCATATCTATTAATTTTATTTGAGACTTTTATCCATGGCCCGGTAAATAAGCCCCCCCTTGTAGAGTTTAAAGATAGCAAATTATATCCCCGAAGATTTTCAAATTTGCTATAAACTTCTGCAAGTCTAACTATTAATGGTAAGTTGGTCCTATAAATCCATTTACTAATTGTACCTTCTGGTAAATTTAGTAGTTTAGAAATTTCTCTAATCTTCTTCCCAGAACCATTTAATCTCTTTGTATTTAAATAACCCTTAAATTTTTGGATATCTTTATCTCTCCAACTTATACCCCAGAATTTATTTAGAAATTCAAGTTTATCTTGGCTTAGTTCTTGAATATCTAAAGAGCTAACTTTATTATCCATTTTTATATTCTTACTACCTCTTTTATTTGGCTTTTTTAATTTCCACTTCAATAATATCCCCCTCTTTTAAATTAAGAATTTTTATAATTTCTGGAGGGATATTTATAGCAAAACTAGTCCCGCTTTTTCTTATAGTTCTAATAAATTTTTTCATAAGATAATATAAGATATTATAGTACATAAATCTTTCGATGCTGTTGACTCGACGCCTAAAATTAATGCCATGCAAAATCAGAACAAGAATTATTTATAAAACTGTTCCCACGCTCATCTAACTCTTCACATAACCTATTAACCCCTTCTGGCTTTATACAAATTATTACAATATTAACTCTTTAGCAACATACACAAAAACAAACTAAAAAACAACCAAAATACAAAAATAAAAAAGAAAAAGAGAAAAAATTAAAATAAAAGTTTATCTCTTTCTTTTTCTTCCGCCTCGGGCCATTTTTGCTTCACATACATTACCTTTTCCATCAACATAATACAAATACCCAGGCTTTCTTTTTACAGCTCCTTTTACAAGAACTTTTCCCATTTTTACCTCCTTTTGAAGTTTTTTATCTATGAAATTTACGACGAGGAAGTTTATAAACCTTTTCTTAACCTTTTTGTCGTCGAAAAATAGTGACTATGTAAAATGCTGAGTTACATTTTCATAGCTTTTATTGAGGGGAACTTCAATTAGGCAGTCAAATTCTGAGCTAGGTTTGATTAAAAATCTTGTTGTCTTGACAAACTCATAATCTATTATCTGCTTGTTTCTCAGCCAAATTGCAAGGAATTGAGGGCAGAAAAGAGAGTGTATGGCCATTTTTGCCGGCTTTTTAAACTTAAACAACAGGGCAGAGGCATTTTCCTGCCTTGAAAACATCAAACCAAAAACCTTCCAAATACCTTTGCATTCTCTTGCTTTGACTTCAAGAATTTTCTTTTTTAGTTTTAATTTCAGTTTCATCAGAAAAACCTGTTTAAACTTGATGTTTTGTTTTTATAATGCCTGTAAAGTTTTTCTATATTCCTGCTGGTAACAAAATCGTGATGCCTGAATCCGCCGCCAAATGCTTTTGGGATGTGCATAAGCTCGTGGATAATAACCTTAATCTGCTCTTCTTCAGGCAATTTATCAAATCTTTCAGAAAGAAATTCAAGAACATAAAATGCAGGCCTTTTCAAACTGAGCTGCATAACCTTATTTAATCCGTGGCATCTTGCAATGACTCTGCTTGTTGAAGTGCCTTTGCTTCGGAAGCATTCAAAGCTTTCTGGCCTGACGTGGCATAAATTCAGCTTGCTTATTATATCAAGCGCTTTTTGCTTCAAATCAATGGCATATTCGTACTTCATTTTATCTCAATTATTTTATTATGAGAGGTTTTGCCCCTTAATATCTTAATGCTGTTTGCGGGTTTGTTAAAATGCCTTGCAAGAAGGTTGATAAGTTCTATATTCGCTTTGTTAGCTTTAGGGCTTTGTTTTAAGTTTACATGAAAAACATTCTCTTTCTCAATAATTTCCTGTCTGCTTGAGCCTGGCTTGGCCTTTACTTTGATTATCATCTCTTTCTTGAAATAGCCCTAAAGTATTTAAATCTCGCTTTTTATAATCGGTTAGGAGTGGATGAAGAATTCGCTGCGTGCCATGAAATATGAGGAATCTGCAGGAATAATTGTATTTTATCTTGATGGTAAAGAGCCAAAATTTCTTTTATTAAAATATCCTACTTACTGGGGGTTTGCAAAAGGCATTATAGAAAAAGGCGAGAGCATTGAAGAAACAGCCGAAAGAGAGGTAGAGGAAGAAACAGGATTTAAGGACTTGGAAATCTTGCCAGGTTTTACATTTGTTCAAGAATGGTTTTACAGGTTTAAGGGGGAATTGATAAAGAAAAAAGCCACTTTTCTCTTGGGAAAAATCAAAAAAGAAGATGCTGAAAAAGTCAGGCTAAGCCAGGAACACGAAGATTTTTCGTGGAATAGTTATGAAGATGCGATAGAGAAAATGAAAATAAAAAACAACAAAGATATGCTTACAAAATCTTATGAGTTCATTAAAGGGAGTGGCAAGCAGAAAAAGCTGTTCTAAAATGAAGCTTATTTTTCTTGGCCCGCAGGGCTCTGGCAAGGGGACACAGGCAGAAATCATCTCTGAGAATCTTGGCTTGTGCCATGTTTCAACAGGCGACTTGCTTCGGGCTACGACAGGCAAACTGAAAAAAATTATTGACTCTTATTCTTTAAAGGGCCGGCTGGTTCCTCTAGAAATTGTTGTGAAGGCCATTAAAACAAAACTACAAGATGCAAGTTGCAAAAACGGGTTTATTCTTGATGGTTTTCCAAGGAACATTGAACAGGCAAAAGAACTTGATGAAATTACTAAAATCAACAGGCTAGTGGAAATCTGGATATCTGATGAAGAGGCTGTGAAAAGGATTTCATCAAGATTAAACTGCAGGAAGTGTGGAGAAATATTTAATACCATTACAAATCCTCCGAAAAAGAAAAATATCTGTGACAGGTGCGGTGGGGAGCTTTTTATAAGAGAGGATGACAAGCCAGAGGCGATAAGGAAAAGGTTGGAAATTTATCATAAAGAGACAGAGCCTTTGCTTAAGCATTATGATTCTGCAAAAATCAATGGCGAGCAGCCTATTCCAAAAGTAACAGACGATATATTAAAAGAGCTGGAGTCGTTGGAGAATAAAAAATAAATTATCTTGTTATTATCTCTATCCCGTCCAGATGCTTTAGCTTGTATTCTTTGCCGACTGCCTGCTTTGTCTTGACATTAATTGCCTTGACAAAATTGTTGCCTATGTCTGTATGCAATTTATAAGCAAAGTCTAGAGCAGTGGAGTTTGGAGGCATCAAAAAACAGTCAGGCAAGATTCTTCCCTCTGAATCTGTCAGCTTGCTGCTTCCGGCTGGGAAAACTGCAATATATTTAAGCAAGTCAAATACTGCTTTATTCAAAATTTCTTGGACTCCAGTACTATTATAAACTTCAAGAACATTTTTGCTTATAGATTCCAGCGCCCGTTTTTGTTTTTCATTCACTTTGCTTTCATTCATTTTGAAATCTTTTTCTCCAGGGATGTATTCAATAAGGCCTGCACGGCTGGCTTCTCTTAAAGCAAGCTCTGAATCTCCAGAACACGGGATTATTAACATATTTGTGTAGGCTTCTTTTAACTTTTTAATGTTATCTGGCGCGTCGGGCTTGTCGCTTTTATTTGCCACTATGAGCAAGGGCTTTGTCAAATTTCTAAGTTCATGTGCAAAATTATTAAGCTGCTCGTCTGTCCATTCAGCAGGTTTTGTTGCATCATAATTTAACTTAAGGAGAACATGTTTTACATCATCTTCGTTTACTTTCAGGCCTGAAAACTGCTTTGCAACAGCTTTTGCAAATTCTTCTTTTGTGTTTTGTACTGTTCTTGCGAAAGTTTTCCAAACTTTTTTTAGAATGCCAGAATACCATAAATCCAACTCGTTTTCAAGCATTTTAACATCATTTACAGGGCTGTAACCTTTTGTAGGCTTGCCTTCTGCATCTGTCTCGCCAGAGGCATCTACTATCTGAATAAAAGCGTCGGCTTGCCTTAAATCGTCAAGGAACTGATTACCTAAGCCGCGGCCTTTGCTCGCGCCCTCTATCAGGCCCGCAACGTCCATTAACTCAATTGGCACAAATCTTTTGTGATTAATGCAATAACCTGTTCTTGGCTGGCATTGAACATTGAATTTTTTGTCTATACAATCTATTTTAACATACCCTATTCCATGATTAGGTTTTATTGTTGCAAAGGGGTAGGAAGCGATAAGAACATCTGCAAGAGTGCATGCCTTGAAAAACGTGCTTTTGCCTGTATTTGGCTTGCCGACAAGTCCTATTAACATGCCTTATACAATATTTTCTATATTTTTAAAACTCGCTATTAAAAATATTTACTTGGCTTTTAAAAATAAACAAAAAAGCTGTAAAAACATTAATACAAGAATATCAAGTAAGGGCAAACATCGTTGTAAGTTTAAACATATTTGAATGCCCTTAAATCTAATTTGTTTTTTATTGATTCTTTATATTGTAGCTTCAGAAAGCTATGTTATTTTATTAAAAAAATAAAAAACAAGAAAAAGAAAATTTAAGGAAGTAATTATTCGTCAGCTTCTGACTCTTCTTCCTCCAGCTCAAGGTCTTCTTCCACATCTTCGTCTTCCATGTCCTCTTCCTCCATTTTTTTCTCCTTTTTTGTCATCTCCAATTTATTTATGTCCTATTTAAAAATCTTTCCATCTTTGGGTTTTGGGTTGTTACGACGAAATGCTGATTACAAAATCACTCATAAGAATCTTTAAAAATCTCTTTAAACTTTAATTTGCAAGAGCCTGTAGCTCAGCCCGGTTAGAGCACCGGTCTTATACGACATTAACTCGCAAGGGTTAAAGCTTATAGCTTAACGCTAAGAAAGCCGGGGGTCCACGGTTCAAATCCGTGCAGGCTCATCATAAAAGGAACCTAACGGTTACCTCTTATGACTCTTCCCCAGAGTTAGACTCGGGGTTGATAATAAAAGGAACCTAACGGTTTTCCCGATACCCTTTCCCTAAAATTATTTTCAAGGGCAATAATAAAAGAGGAAAAATGTTTAAAGACAGAGCAGACGCAGGCAAGCAACTTGCAGAAGAACTAAAAAATCAAAATGTTCTGGCAGACATAGTCCTTGCGATACCTATGGGGGGAATACCTGTTGCTTTTGAAATTGCAAAGGAGTTGAGCTTGCCTTTAGATTTTGTCATTGTTAAAAAACTCCCGCTTCCTGACAATCCTGAATCAGGGCTTGGCGCGATTTCAGAGGATGGAAGCTTGGTTTTCAATAATCTTGCAGAATTTTATAGTAAGGAAGTTACAGACAACATAATAAAAAAACAAGGAAAAGAGGTCGAAAAAAGAGTTAAATTGCTAAGAGGATCTGGAAAGCTAGATTTGGCTGGCAAGAATGTGATTATTGTAGATGATGGCTTGGCTACTGGCTCTACAATGGAAGCTGCTGTTAAGACTTGCAGAAGCTTAAATGCCACGGCAATTGTTATTGCTGTTCCTACTGCTTCCCAATCTGTTGTAAAAAGATTTGAAAAGCTTGTTGAGAAAGTTGTTTGCTTGGATATTAGAAAAAATTTTATTGCTGTGGCGGATGCTTATGAAGAGTGGCATGATATAAGTGAGAAAGAAATGTTAAGTCTTTTGAGAACCTAGCTCAATTAGGATTATTTTTTGCATAATGCAAGAGCATAAGAATCATCGGATTGGGTGAAAATTTTTACTTCATCAAAATACATCTTAAGGAATTTTTGCAAAACTGCCTTTTTGTACTTGTAAGAAACAGCGACTATTATCTGGTCACCTTCATTAAACTTTGCATTCTTGTTAAAACATGAAATCTCTTTGTTTATTTTTATTGTGTAATACATCTCTACCCTGGAATTTTTAAACCTTATCCCGGGTTCTATTTCATCTTCTTCCAAACCTAGTTGCAATGGTATTCTTTTTAGAAAGTTATTGATAATCTCTCCTGAATATGATTTTAATATTTGAGTTATATTCTCTTTAACAAGCCCATTGCCTATCAATACCACTTCTCCTTTTTCCATGCTGCTTGAAACTTGGTGCATAAGCTCATGAAATTCAAAATTTCCGAGGGTATTGCCAAGCAAGAGAATTAAATTTTTCTTAAAATCTCCTTGTCTTAGCAAAGAAGTTATATTCACCACATTTTCAAAATCTGAAATATTCCACTGGAACTGGACAACTTCCCCTATGTTCTTTTTCGACATTCTTTCTATTGCTTTCTTGACCATGTAGTCACTTATGTCTATTGGACAATACCTTATCTTTATTTTTTCTTTCAACTGCCCAACAAATATGTCTGCTTTCTTTCCATCTCCGCAGCCCATGTCTATTATATTCAGGGGAGTTTTCCCAATTTTTTTGATTATTTCTTCTATGTGGCTTTTTATAAGCTCAACTTCTTTTTGGATAACTTCCTTATTATAATCCGGAGAGTTTTCTAAATCCAGATATGCTTGGGCCTGTTCTGGCGTTATGTACATGAGCCTTGATTCAGAAATATTCCATATTCTTGTGTTGCCTTCCAGAGAATATCCTCTCTTCAAAAGCTCCTTGAAAATTATTTCGTTTACTTCCTTCATTCTATTAATAAATGCAATTGGCTTTTTATTCTTTGTGTTGTCTTTTTGTAGACATTTCTCTTTGGGTAACAGGTTAGGTTTATAAATATTCCTTTTTATTCTTAAGTGACGCCCCTATCGTCTAGTGGCCAAGGATAAAGCCCTTTCGAGGGTAAGGCAACCTATGGTTTCCTTAACCATTAACCCTCCTTAACCTATGGAAAGGCTTTGACCCGGGTTCAAATCCCGGTGGGGGCATCATTCTGAAAATAGAGTGCTCTTACTCTATGCTGCTTTAATAGCAAGCATAGACACAAGAGTATATGCTAGACATACATAACTACAAAGGAAGACTTGAAAGGTGCCTAAAGAAGCTCGCACAATCCGAGATTTCTGAGCAAAATAAGAAGGACATATTCAATTTTCATAATGCCTGTTTTAGCGAAGGTATCGGAGCT
>Ga0172364_10001207_pt1 | contig 19599 bp, 18 predicted proteins | sample LakKivSesite10cm_FD_114545 | JGI IMG/M metagenome (GOLD analysis project Ga0172364, IMG submission 114545) | Sediment microbial communities from Lake Kivu, Rwanda - Sediment site 10cm | ecosystem: Environmental > Aquatic > Freshwater > Lake > Sediment | place: Rwanda: Western Province, Lake... | reverse complement strand
TTGATATAGGTGGCGTGGATATTCTCAATGCAGATGTCACCTTTCTGAATGGTGTTAGATGCATTAATAATTCGAGGATTAAGAACCTTAGAATTTTCGGGTAGAAGTTCCTTGAGAAATCTATCAGCGGAGAGATTTCGAAACTTTTCAGTAAGTCCTGATTCTATTGTATTAGATGGACAAAGTATTAACACCTGATCAATAACTCCCTCGGCTAACATTATACGAGCAATACCATACATTACGTAACTTTTACCAGTTGCAGTGGCATGATCGATGGAGCAGGAGAGTTTGTTGGGTAACTGAAGATTACTAAAAAACTCAAATAAAGAACCATATTTTTCTTGCAATTTTAAATTTTTATTGAAATTTTCTTCAGCAAGTCTCTGTAAATTTGTATATTCCCCACCTAAAAAGTATCTTATTGTCTCTTGAATGGCTTCTTTTTGGTATTCTCTGTCTCCGCAAAGAGCGTCTAGAAAGGCTTCATATTTATTTGGATCAAACCTTTTTGGATTATAATTTGGAGAAACCTTAAGGACTAAATCTTTGTTTTGAAAAGTTTGTTTCTCGTACATTTTTTTTCTCTCTAAACTTTTAAATAAATTATACTCACCACTTAATATCCACTTTCCATACTTTCTTTGATACAAAAGTGATAACATCTTTTGCTAAATCTATTGATTCTTTTGCATCTTCCATACATAATATGATTTCTTTATTTCTCTTAGGATGACTTAAGTTATTCCTAACTTTCTTCATTTTTTCAAATCGTTGCCATAAGTATGTCCCTTTAATATTCTCTTCTTCGCCAAATTTAGCAATAAGAAATAAAATTTTATCTTCAAGGCGTTTGAATTCTTCATTGTTTTCTATTTGGAAAGTTCCTGCCTTCAATCCTTTAATTACAAATTTGACTTGTTTTTCTTCTAAAAAACCTCTTTCATGAACCGTAAATATGCCTTCAGGTAGTTCTGAAAAATCCTGCATCATATTATTTATAAATGACTCTATAGACATCCAAGAATTAAGAATACTTCCAATAATATAAGGATATTTACTTTTCCCCTCTTTCTTTTCCTTTACATCCTCAAATAATCGTTCTGCATAATCTAGAAAATCTCTGAAGCAAAGCATTTTAAGCTGTGTATCCTTCTTTAAGAGACTTTAATCCAACAACAGTGCTAACCGCTTTATTCATTAAGTTTTTATCAATAACTTTTTCCTTACCTAAACTCCTTGCAAGAAATAATTGTGCCATTCTTTGCCGATCTTTTAAAGCTGAACGGGTTCCTAGTCCTCGATATGTAATATCATCAGAATCATGCCTAAAAGTAGACATCTCTTTGGCATTTAGTGGATCTGGTATTGTTTGACTTAATTTTGGAATTGAATAATGGTTTTCAAGTCTGCTTAAATCACCCTGTAGTAAGCCAGCAACATAAGCCCATGCGGAAATGACAGATTCTGTTATAGCCTTATCACGAAAACCCTTACGATTCGGAAGGATTTTGCTACTTTTAACTGCATTATATTGAGTATTATGTAAAAGCGTAAAGGCCTTTCCGGCTTTTATTAAACTATCACTTTTCCAAATTTCATCACCATAATTCGTAATTATCCTTTTATATTCAAGGTCCAAATTGTCTCCTGATTCGCATAAGTGGGGTTCATAAATGTTTTTATCCTGATCCTTATTGTTTAATTCATTCATTTTTTCTTTTCCTTTGTAAAAATTTGTTACGAAAGTTCTTGCAAGTTTTACTGTAACTTTTTCAGAACGAGTTCCTTGATCTGGGAAATCATCCCCCTTTTTTAAAAGACCGACTTGGTAACACCATTCTCTAAGCTTAAAACCAACAAATGTCTCTTCTAAAAGTCTATCAAACAAATCATTTGAAACTGAAATATTTGTATTTGAAATTAAGGCAATTTCCATACGTTGTTGTTTTGATAGATTGAAAAATATTTTAAATCCATGATATCTTGATATTCCTTTTTCAGCAAAAGCTTCTTGAATTGCTTTTACTCTATGCTGACCACCCCAGATTTTTAGAGGTTTTTCTGGAGAATATTCTCTAGTATATTCAACTATTATATCGTTAAATTCTCTTCCCTCTTTTGCATCTGATACCATTCGTTTATATGTATTGTGTTTTAATAAAAGTTCTCTGTTTGCTCTAATACTTTCTTTATCTGTTGGATTTAGCTTTGCATTCATATCTAGAAGTGAAATTACATTTTTCGCCTCAATATCACATTTTATATAATAACCCATACTTTTAAAATCTTGATGAATTATGATTTGGGATTGATATATATTTTCTAAGGTTTCCACTTCTCTTAAGAAACTATCTACACTTTTATAAACATCCTTATCTTCTTTAGCTTTTTTATCAAAAAATAAATTCAACTTTTATTCATGCCTCCTTAAAATCTATTAATGTTTTTATCTCTCTCTTTTCGTTCCCAAATATGTCAATGTAAATCACCATAATCCTACCCTTGACTTTATCCTCAATAAAGCGCACCTCGAAGTCGTTCTTCCCTAATTGTTCAGCATAGAAGACCTCATCCAAATCAAAGACCTCTCCATCAAAATCATAATCCAGCATAACCATCGAGAGGGTTTCAAGGTTGGCAAACTCAATAGGCTTCCTTGAGATAACTTTACTTTTAAACTTTTCAATTTTGATTACACAGTACCCGATGTTTTTATTGTTAAAGTCGGTTTCCTGGGATTTATCCAAAAAGAATTTGCACTCCACCGTAGGTACCTGAATAAAGTCAAAACCTACGGCATCCACAGTATCATTGACATCCATCTCGCTCACCGGTTGTTTTATCTTGCTAAATCCCCGATTGTGAATCTCTTCGATGATGGAATAGGGAATGCGAAGGACAAAGTATTTCGTTTTCCCCTTCTCAATGTAGTCTTCAAGGAACTGCACCGAGGCGGCAGGGGCGATGATAAAGAAGCGTTTACCTATTTTACTTCCAAGGTATTTATGAAGGTCGTCAATGAAGTACCTGTCCAACACAGCGTCCTTGTGCTTCTGGTAATTGAAGACTATGACACTATCCGCCCCAAGGTAGCCGTCCAGTTCAATCTTTGAAATCTCATGCTTCTCATCCCGGCATTGAAAGAGCTTGAGGGCAAAGTCCCGATACCGCTCCCAGGGAAGTTCCTTGATCATCCTGTAGTCGTAAAGTCCGGCGTTGTAAAGGGTGAAGGGCTTGCAAGGCTTTCTGTATTTCTTCTTGTTATCTTCCAAATCCTTGCTCTCCGCGATGTTCAAGAGGCGCTTTTGCATAATGTAGATAGCCAACTTCCCACAGTCCACGCCGATCCACCGCCTGCCTAATTTCTCAGCGACTGCAAGGGTCGTACCTGACCCGGCAAAGCAGTCCAGGACAAGGTCGCCAGTGGAAGAAAAACATCTGATAATTCTATCCAATAATTGCTCATGTTTCTGAGTAGGGTATATTTTTTGGTTTTCATAAGACATGACATTTAACCACAATGTATCGGCCAGTTGCTGCATCGCCGGAGGCCGCCAGGACTGAGGCTTTCCTTCCTCATCTTTACGAATAAATCGGTATTTCTTGTCCGTATCAAGCCAATATTGTAAAAGGGTCCTTCCTGTAGCTTCCCTTAGATACCTTTGGTAATTCTCAACAGCCGCCTTAGCTTTTTTCTCCTCCCATATCCATTGTCCTGTCGTCGGTGTAATGCCAAACAACTCATACCTCATTGTAGGGCGATCTGCATTACTCCAAAAGTGGTGCCAATGACCCTCTGGGTGTTTTAGTTCATCTTTATCTACCCACAGCAGAGGAAATGTTGTATCAGGCCTTTTACTGTAAAAGAGAAGTGTGTCATGTCTAACATTAAGAGTTTTGGTTTCATCAAACTGTTGTTGCAAATTCTTAGTGAACGGTCTCGGTACGATAATTTCATTCCTGAAATTTGTTTCTTGAAACACTTCATCAAGAACGGATTTTACGTAATGCGATTTTTTCCAATCCAAATGTACGAATATAAAACCGTTTTCCGACATTATTTCTCTGAGCAAAACAAGCCTTTTCCTCAAAAACTCAAGAAACCTCGCCCCCGCAATCTTGTCCTGATACGCCTTCTGATCCTGACTTCCTCTAAACTCCTGCTTGGTGGCAAATGGGGGATCAATATAGATGAGCCTCACTCCTGGCGTTCCATCAGTGTTCTTGAGGTTCCCCTTTTCTTTCATCTGCAAGAGGGTCTTGAGCACTTGAAGATTGTCGCCGAAGATGAGCATGTTCGTCCAGCCGTTCCCGTTCTTGCCGTTTCGGAAGGTCTTGACCGGCTGTAAGGGGACGGCCATCGTATCGGCCAAGATGTCCTCCTCCCGTTCCTTGCCAGCATATATGAGTTCATATTCCTTCTTGGTATCAAAGAGGGTGGTTTTATAGCCTTCTGGTAAGTACTTACCTTCCTTGAGGAAAATTACTATTCTTTCAATCTCATGCTCTGAAAGATTACGCATGGCCGTTACCCTCTCTTTTCCTTCTTCCCCTTCGTCCACTTCTGCCGATCCTTCTCAATCAGGTCCCGGATAATGGACACGATAGAGGCGTTCTGGTTCTGCTTTTGAAGTTCTAAGGCTTTCTCCTTTAGGAAGAAATACTGTTCCTCGGTAAGCTCAATGGTCGTCTTCCGCATATTCGTTTTACTCCCGGCTTCTGCAATACAGTTCCTTAGTTTAGCCATATCACTATAATTATAGGAATACAGCCCAATAAAATCAAACGAAAAAACGCCCGCCTCCTCTCCCATATCCTTAAACCGGACTATTAGTAGAAGAGCACTTACCCCAATGAAACCTTTTTAAAGAGTTGAAAAGACTTTTGCGAAAATAGCCGGACCACAAAGCTTTTTTGACAAAACAAAGCCATTTATTCAAGCTGATCTGCATGATTTGATCTGTTATCTGTTAAAGACTGGAGCTTCTTTAATATGGCAAGATTCTGAAAGATTGACTTCTGGATAGCTTTTTCATACCTTATAACCTTCTCGGTATTATCTGCAGATGGAAGCGAACATATCTTGATATTGACTTCTTCGGCGATCTCGTTTTTGACTTTCTTCTTTTCAAGATCAAATATCTGTTTATTATAGGTTTTGTTCTGTTTCATAAGCTCCCGGATAAGGATGTCGGTAATGTCTTTATCCGTAAATCCGGCTTTTACAAATACCGCTTTTAATTCTTCAAAGGACAATTCACCTTCTTCAAGTCGTGTGCATTCATCTTCTGACATAACTTTCTCTTTTATAGCTTCAGCAACCATGATCAAATCTTCTTCAATATCGCTTTCCAACCCTTCATCTAGCCATGTGGGATTATCAAAGGTCACAACACCTTTCTTGAGGGCTTTGATATAGGCATTATTCCAGTTGAGATATTCCTTTAGTTGTTTTATTTCCTCATCAAGCTCATCATTGGTCTTGTTTTCTTTTTTACCCAGATAATCTTCCTTGTTGTAATAGTCAGAAATGACATCATCTAGATATTTCAGGATACTCCCGGTTTCAAAGCGCAAGACCCGACGTAAACGCCAAAAGTCAACCGCAATCTTTTCAACCAACAAATACTCCATTTGACCTTGAGGGCTAAGGTTTTCGATGAGATTATGGTATAATTGCCGGTATTCTTCCTCGTTCTCTTTACCATAACCGCTTGTGATTATCAAATCCCGGGCAAATATACCATGCTTAACAGCATTCTGGGCAATAATAGCCTTTCCTTTGTCTGTCAAAGCACCTGTTGATAATAACGCATTCTTTTTATTCGCTTCAATCTGTTTTTCGGTTGTCATAATAAGCCTCCCTTATTTGAATAGTTTTTTTGCTTGTTTTGACGTAATCCCAATATCTCGAAAAAAACGGTCTAACTTGTGGCTCTCTTTTGAGCTTGCATAGGTGAGGTTATAACAATGCCTGCACCCGAAATATTTGCCATTGCCTAAATATAATGATTCAACCCTTCGACCACATACCTGACCATTAACCACAAGAGGGCAGATAAACCACCATCGGCGACCACCAAAATAACATGGAGTCCAAGTAAGCCGTGCCTTATAATCAAGCTCGGTCTTTTCGTCTGTACTTCTATCAGTGAGCGTATATTGGAAGCGGATATATTCATCACCTTCAACCGTCGAGACTACAAAGTTAATGCTCCCTGTCTTTTCACCGTTACGGCTCCAGCTCATTCCACCCCAGTGGACACCATCATCAAAGTATTTATGCTCGTTAAGGAATTTTGTGGTAATAGATTTACATTCCTCAACCGTCCATCTGTTTGAATATGACCATCTACCCATAAAAAATTTTTCTCCTGAATTTTTCCTAAATCAATAAGGAATTGTATCCCTTAAACAAGGCTGACAACCGTTCCGTTGAATATATCAAGTGCCTATTTGATTATGTCCGGGAGCAGACCTTTCACAAGAAGCCGGTCAACAAGTTCTTTCTGCTTATTAGCAGAGAGGTTATTCCAGTGAAAAGATAAAGACCTTTTCATTTGCTCAGGCTCCTTTCTGTCCTCACCGTTGCCGTGCCAAAGGGAGCATTCATTGCTAAAGAGGTATCCATTGCCAAGGGGTCCATCAGGATTTCCTTAAAGTTGCTATCGGAATAGGTCTTCTCTCCATCGTGCATCACTTCCCTTGTTTGCCCTGCTCTTTAGAGTAAATTTCAATCGTCTTAAGATTGAGGAAATACCACTCCTTTAATATATTCCGAAACTTTTCAATTCCTGCCTTTCCTTGAAAACCTGCCTTCCATACCTCATTTAGCCTGTCCTCTATCTCGTTCGTTTTCTGATAGAGGTCAGGATGGCGCTTTCGGATATAGTCAATTGTGCCCTCGATATACCGCCTATTAAGTTCATCCACCGCTTTCTTGAACATCTCGGCAAAGAGATCGGGGACCTGTTCAATCTTAGGCTTTGCCTTTCCCTTTTCTCCAGCAAGGCGGTTATATTCAGCAGTCAGAACATCCCGTAACGCCTTGTGGGCCTGCGGGTCAAGTTTGTTTATTTGTTCTTTGAGTGCCTGTAAATCCATAGTGGAAAACCTCCGTTCATCCTCCTCTGGAAAACACACGAAAGGCACATAAGACAAGAAACACTTATGAATTTAGGTAATAGGAGTATGTGTTTCGTCCCTTTCTTGTGTTTCGTGTGTTTCTCTCAATCCATAGGCGTCTATCATTCGGTCAATATTTTCCTGATCCCATAGAATCGCCGCATTATTACCCGTTCTCGCTTTCTTAAAGCCCATAGCGGATAGCCTCCGGCCAACCCTCTGGTAGGTAACCTGGCTCTTTTCCGATTTCCCCTTGTTGAAGGCATCTGTGATCGCCTTCACGGGAAGGATTCCTCTCTCAACTTGACTCCCAAGACTGATTAAGGTCATCAGGATTTGAGCCTCCAGGCTGTCCGCCTTTTCAATCAGTTTCTCCACTTCAAGCTCCCTGACCAATCTCAAAAAAGATGGCTCCCGCTCCGGTTTGACCATGCGGATAATCTGCTGAAGGGGCTTGAGGATATCTCCCAGTCTTCCGGCGGCAGGTTTTGGTATGTCCACAAGGGTTTTCCCAAGATGTGCCGCCCGAAAGGCTATCAGTCGCTCTTTGAATGGCAAAGAAAGCTCCGGGGTTACATCGTTCTCAAACCTTTTACTGGTCTCAGGCATGTTGATGGGCACGGCTCTCGTCTCCAGAATCCTATGGACCCCCTCATTGGTCCCGATAACGGTCGGGCCAAAAATGGAGTAATAGACGATATCCCGATGCGCCCCTCGGTCTGGAAATAGTACCCTGGGCACCTTCGCCCCTTTCTCGAAGCGATGAAGCAGAATGTCTTCGCTTCCGTTCTTCTCGGCCTTTTGCCAGATGTCTTTCACATCGAAAAAGAGGGAGGCCCGGAGGTCATGGGCAACTCTCACCAGATAGGCATCCCTCAGGGATTCAACATGGATACCTCGATAGGCAACATGAATCATCCCTTTCCCGGTGCGGCTTTTCCCCCGCTCAGGGACGGCAAAGAGGCAGATGATCGGAGAATATTGAACAGCCTCCGGAAAGTAGGTGTGAAAGTCCCAGGCGACAATCAGATCATAGTATTCCTCCCCTGGAAGCTGGGAGATCGTTTTGTGATAGGATAAAAGGTCATCGTAGAGTGCCCCGTCTCTCTCCCTTTGGGAAAGCAACTCTTGAAGATCATAGAGTTTCAGGACTTCCTCTCCACGAGGCAGAAGCCAGGGGATTTGCTCCTTAGGAGGTGGGATGTAGAGGACGCCATCTCGTTCAACCTGGGGCAGGATGGAGAGCTTGTCTCCCTCTTTAACAAGAAAGGCGGGATTGCCATAGTGCTCCACCAGGTCAACCAGCCCATCAAAGAGGGCGGTATAGACAGGCTCGGCATCCGGGTGGGTGGTTTGTATGTTGGGCGCCTCGGCTTCGCCTCGACGGTATTTGTTAACGAGCTCACGATACCCGTCTATGTCTTCCTTTTTCAGCTTAAAGCGGGGCTTGATCTCATAGCTTAGATACGCCTCCGCCTTTGCCTTCTCCATTCGGGCAAGATTCTTCAGGAGAGACTCAAGCCTTTGGGGGAGTTCGGTCTTGTCTGTGTCAGGAGGAATAAGGCTCAGATCGTATTTGATGATGTCCTTGGCGGAGGCAATAAGGCCCTCAAAATCTTCTTGGGCGTGGTCTTTAAGATAATCGTTGAGGTCGAGCCCTTGGGGAAGCTGGACGATCTTAGCTCGCTCTCCGATAAGTGTTCCTACCTTAAGAGCCCCCTCCTCTCCGGCCTTGTCTCTATCAAGGCAGAGATAGACTGTCTCGCATCGGGAGAACTTTGGGATGTATTCGGGCTTGAAGTTTGATGAGCCTAAAATGGCAACGGCGGGATAGCCTGCCTGGACAGCGGAGAGGCAGTCGGGTATCCCCTCGGCGATATAGACCGCTTTGTTGGATAGAGCGTCCTCATTGTAGAGGTAGTGCATCTCTCCGGGAAGGTGCAAGTATTTAGGCTCCTGGCCGTCAAGGCTTCTACCTGAGAGGTGAATAACTCTACCTCGCTTGATATTGGGGAAAACGACACGATGATAAAAGTAGTCCTTGACGCCTCTTCCGCCCGTTTTCTTCAGGACCCCTGCTTTGAAGCAAAGGTCTAACGGGTATTTACGCTTGTCTATTAGATGCTCCCGCAAGCCTCCATTGGCGTAGCCGATCTGAAAGCGGGAGATCATCTCCTCGGTAAAGCCCCGCTCTATGGTGAGATAGCTTTTGACCTCCGGGGTGAGGCTCTGGTGGTAAAACAAGGCAGTCTCGGTGAGGATGTCTTCAATCGTCCGAACTTCCTCAATGCGTTGCCTGTCTTTTGAGGTTAGGGATGGGAGGGAAATTCCGACCTGATTGGCAAGCTCAGATAAGACCTCCATAAATGGCTTGTTCTCGTAAGCCTCAAGAAACCTAAAAACATCCCCTCCTACGCCACACCCAAAACAGTGAAAATACTGACCCTTGGGATTGACGGAAAAACTTGGGGTCTTCTCCTCGTGAAAAGGGCAGAGGGCTTTATGGTGGCGATCAAGGGCGATACGCTGACCGATGACCTGGACGATGTCCGTCTGTTCTCTCACCCTTTCAATCAAATCCTTAAAATCAAAATCCTTCATCGCTGGGCGGCTCCTTGCCATCATTCCTTGCCCGTTACTCTGTCCACGGTGAACTTTTCTTCACCGAGCTGACGGATCATCAAGCCAGTGAAGACCTGGGCGATGTGTTCCCCAACATCTGTAGAAACATCAATGGCAACTTGTGGTTTTTTCTTACCGTTGGCTGTCGAGCTTCCGGGTAACACACAGTAAGCGGCGCTGATCCTGACCCTGGGCTGACCAAAGGTACATTCGGCGGCAATGATAGCAAGGGCAAGCTGGGTCTCTATGATTTCCCGGTCTAATCCTTTAGGAAATTTGAATCGGCATACGGCTGGCATTTCTCGTCCTCCTTGTTCAAGTCAAAATTTCTTCCATCACAGGGCATACATACGGAATGTTTTGGAAAAGTGTCGGAGGATCATTTCAGGTAGTCCTCAAGCCCTTCTTTCATACAGATTGTCCTGATCCGCTTTAACTCGTCGTATATCGTGCTTCGGGGGGTCTTGAGATACTCGCTTATCTTTTTGACAGTAAGCCCCTTCTCCCCAAGCAAACGGCAGAGCTCCTTTTGTTGAGGGGTAAGTTGCTGGAGAGCCTTTGAAAGGTCTATCCTTAACTGAATTTCCAAGAATGGATTGGGAGAGGCATCGCTGTTAGTCTGCTCATCAATTTTGTCAATTAAGGTGGGAGAATCCTCATCCTTTCCTAAAGGCTCATCAAGGGAGACCGTGAGGTGGGCAATCTTTCTTTTGTCCGATTCTCTTTCTCGGACAAGGTCGGTGAGCTTGTTTCGGATGATTCGCCCCATAAAGGTCTTTTGAGACGCCTCCCGTGTGGGGTCATAATCATCCTTGGCAAAAAACCAGTGAGTAAGGCATTCCTGTAATAGGTCGTCAAAGTCTTCCCGTTGCAGGCATCTCCACTTTCCTTGAAATTCGTTGACCAACTTCTTGGCAACTGCAATCTCCCAATCTTGAAAAAGTCCTCTGTAATTTTGGCTCATTGAGACACCTCGCCATTGCGTTTTTGAGGCATCTCAATGAGCCTTAATGAAATGATACGAACTCGGAGACCTCGGATAAATCACGGAGGGCTCACGGAGGTCGAGGCAACAGTTACCTCCGACAGATTGAAAGACTATTCCGTATGTATGCGGCAGGAGGAAAACCTGCCGTGTTCAAAAAGGTTGAAGTTTCATACACAGAGAGGACAGACGATAAAGAAAGACTAAAGAGGATTACCGAAATCCTTGCAGAGGGGGTCTATGCCTATCTCAAAAAGAACGGACTCCTGAGGGAAGATATAGAGCGGACAGAGAAGATAAAAAGGCTTCTGGAGAAGGCGAAGGAGATAGGCAATCAAGCGGAGGAAGAAATTGAGAGAGAAATTCGTTGACTTCTAAAAAGAATATCTATATAATTATGGATATATGATAACCCCGTTACTATAGAGGAGGACCCATGAGAAAAACGACGATTGAACTCACCGAGGAACAGTATTTTTACCTTCAGGAGAAAGTGCTGGAACTCAAGAAGAAAAACGAAGGCGTATCTATGGCCTCTCTGATTAGGAATTTGATTGAAAAGGACAGGCAGACTTCCACAAAAAAGGGGAAGGCTGGAAAATGAAGAAGTGCGGCTTTGTTATCCGGGTGAGCACGGACAGGCAGGCAAAGAATAAAGAAGGCTCACTCAAAAACCAGCTTCAAAGACTGCGGTCTCATGTAGAATATAAAAATGTGGCCTGCGGGGAGCAGTGGGTTGAAGTCGAGAGGTATGTCCTCAAGGCAGTCTCCGGCAAGGACTCCTTCCGAAGCAAGGAATTTGCGAGGCTCTTTGAGGATATCAGGACAGGAAAGGTCAATACTATCATCTGCACCGCCCTGGATAGGATCAGCCGATCCGTCAAGGACTTTCTCAATTTCTTTGAAATCTTAAACAAATACAATGTAGAGTTTGTCTGTCTCAAGCAGAACTACGACACCACCTCCTCCCAGGGAAAGCTCTTTATAACCATCATGATGGCTTTAGCGGAGTTCGAGAGGGAGCAGACATCGGAGAGAAACAAAGATGCAACAATGGCAAGGGCGGAAAGGGGGCTGTGGAACGGCGGGCAACTCTTGGGGTACGATTTAGATCCCAATAGAAAGGGGTACCTTATCCCCAACGAGAAGGAAAAGGCACTTATCAACTTTGCCTATGATACCTACTTGCAATGCGGCTCAATCCTTGAGACCGCAAAGATAATGAACAAACACAGCTACAGGACAAAGAAATACACCTCACGGAGGGATAAGTTTCACCCTGCCGAGGAGTTTTGCTACTCCTCTGTCCAGTGCATATTGACAAACGATGCCTATATCGGAAAGAAGGAGATCAACAAAAAGAAAAGGACGGAGGATCAGGAAAAGCTTCTGGAAAGTGAGCGTTATCGGATTGTGGATGCTGTCTGGGAGCCGATTGTAGATGAAGAGAAGTTTTACAGCGTGCAGGCTCTCTTAAAGAAAAACTGCGTTTCAAAACACAACGAAGCGAAGCCTGTCAAACATAACTACATCCTAAACGGGGGGCTTCTCTGGTGTGAGAAGTGCGGGAAGGAGATGGAGGGGCGCTCCGGAACCGGGGCCAAAGGTGTGAGATATTATTACTACCTCTGCAAAAATAAGGAGTGCAAGTTTAAGGTGTCTGCTGATGAAATCGAGAAGATCATCTTAAAAAGGATTTTAGAACTCTCCACCAAAAAGGACATCATGGCGGGCATCATCAAGTCCACTAATGAAAAATTGCAGAAGGAACTCCCGCAACTTAAAGAACAAAAAACGCTCCTCCAGAAGGAGCTTACGGAGATTAAAAATTTTGCCGATGGAATCATGAATAAGTGGGCATCCCTGGCAAGCGAAGACAGTAGTCTTTTTCTCAAAGACAAGTTGGATCAGTTAGGCAAAAGAAGGAAAGAGATTGAGACCGGCATCCAAGTGTTAGAGGAGATGATCGAGGAAATAGAAAGGGAGTCTGTTTCTCAAGAATTAGTGATGCTTGCCCTGAATAAATTTACGGATGTCTTTGAGCATATCCAACCCTACCAACAGAAGGAACTCTTGAGCCTTGTCCTCCACAAGGCCATCCTTGCCCCAGAGAGCATAAAAATAGCCCTATACGGGCGTCCACCCGAAATAGGGCTATTTTCTTTATGTGAATCTGAGATACGCTCTCAGACACCAATCTGGCTCCCCGAAGGTATCCCAAAGCGTGCTTTTGTGGGATGGAGTGAGGCTTGAAATGAAGCGGATCGTTAAAGGTCATACCCGGATCAGTCTCCTTCCCAAGAAGATTATAGTAAATGAAGCTCCTCTTTACGTATCTGCCCCTGAACAATATTTAATCTGATAGACGCCGTCAAATTACCTAGTGCCTTACGACTACACCTACAAGAATCCACAATAATCTTAAATCCTGAATATTTTCAATAAACTACCCCACCGCAAGCAGCGGGGTATTAACTAAAAAAGCTTGAGCTGACGGTCTTCATAGAGTTTCCGGTATTGTTTTCCCTGGGCTTGAACATATTTTCCAACCGCGTTCTCATTACCATGCTTCCCGACCGTACTGGCAAAGGAGCCGTCGCTCCAGAATTCTCCACCCCAGAACTGTTTCTTGACCTGGGGACAGCGTTTGAACAGCTCACGAGCGGTAAGGTTTTTAATCATGGTAACCACCTTGCTGACGCTATCGGTGGGAACGGACTGGACCAGAAAATGGATGTGGTCTTTATCTGTCTCGATTTCCAGGAACTTGACCTGGTATCTTTGTTCGATGTCCAGACAGATCTCTTTGAGAACCTGATCTACGTTTTGGTCGAAGACGACTTTCCGATACTTGGCCGGGAAGACCAGATGGTAGATCAGAACAGTGACATTATTGCTCTTGTATCTGTATTCGCTGGTACCCACATCCCTCTTGTACTACGCCGCAAGCGGCGGGGAATTAAACCCTGAAAGATTAAACATGGAAAATTAAGAATGTCTTCTTCGAATTCTGATATATAAAAGCCCTCTTATAAAAACCATAATCAATTTTCATTCTTTCAAGCTGATACTAATTTTAAAAAAATCATTTTTTCTCAATTTTGGTCAAATCCCAAGAAAAGAGACCTTCAAATAAAGACTTAAATGACGTTCTGAATTCAGACAGAGACGTTAAAAAACATAACTGCGAATTTATTAGTTGTTACTCGATAGTATCATTGCTAAAAAAATTAACGAAACAAGAATTACCCTACCTCACCTACAATATGTTTTCAAACATTTTTCTATTTATTTATTATCGCATATATTTAATTACAAATAAATTCTTTATAATCTTTGGTAAACTGACCACCAATTAGTGTCGGAAAGTTCATTAACTGCTTCTTTAGACGCTTGCAAAATATCCCTAAATTCTTTAACCTTGTGCGCCCCCCCAGTTGTTCGCATCTGGATCTGCTGGTTCGGCAAAGCCTGGAGCTACAAAAGCAGCCAACAACCCAACCACAAGCTATATAATTAATAATTTTTCCCTTTATAATTACCTCCTTTCTTCAAATATTTTCAATAGCCTATCGACCTAAAGCCATTAGAGTGTATACTGTTTATTTAGGTACGTCAATATTTTTTTGCACTATATCTAAAATCTTTAGAATTACCTATTACCACAATTTTCTCATGAAAAATCTTCTCTTAATTCTTTATAAATAGAGCTGATAATTGTCTTGCTCGCCAAAATAGAAGATTTCGCAACTTCTGTCTGGAGGATAATGAATACATGTTGATAAATATAAGAGAACTAGCATTCTGATTTCTTGAAAATATTTATAACTGTTTAATAAATAACGTTAAAGAAAGTTGGTATTGGATAGATGTAAGTATAGCCCCCTTTCTACTACAAAAAAAGAATTCTTATAATATGAGTAAGGCAAGAAATCTAAAATCGAGAAGCTTAATCATAAATTTTTTGAAGGATCTATTCAACCTGTCAATGTCGGGTAGTATCTATTATATTGCAAAAAATTATCATTTGGCAGTGTAGGTCGAGCCACAAAAATCTCATCTTATGACACTGATAGACCACTAAAGCCACAAATATTCCTCTACCTATATGTTTTTATTGGAGCATAAAGAAAGTGATTTGACTATCCTGATTAATTCAGATTATTCTATAGTTAGGTGTTATTTAATACTAGACCAAACAAACACATTTGTTTCTATTTAGAAAAAACAATATATTTACCGTCAGATGATACTTCTCCTTTATATGCTTGGGGGAAACTATTATGTGCCACTTCTATTATGTTTTTTTCTTTAGAATATTTTAAGATATCATTATAGCCATTCACGCTGATATTATATTGAACATCATTCATATTCTGAGAAAATTCTACTAATGTGGAATCACCAGAGTCGGAGCTATAAGTATATTTAACTGAACCATTTTCAGATTTAGATAAAGTCCATAAAATACTAGGTAATTTATTTATTCTGGAACCACCATCTCTAACATTGCTTCGCATCCAATCCCCTGATTTAGATATATTACCTGTAGGTGTTAATTGATTTTTTACTTTGGCTATTTCTCGAATAGCAATCGATTCCTTATTTACTACTGTTTGCCTAAATTCCTTAGGATTAAGACTTATTCCGCCACCAATAGAAATAATCATTTTTGGTATAATATTCATGCTATTTAAATCATCTACCTTTGCTTTATAATTATTAAACAAAGATGAATAATTTTCTAACAAATTGTTGTATTTATCAATTAGGTTGTTATAATCATCTATTTCTCTTGAACTATACTTGTTCAATGTATCCTTTTTTTTCTTAATTTCACTATCCAATAATTTCATCTCTTTTTCCATTGAATTAATTTGTTGATTATAATCGTCAACTTGGTCTTTCAGTTTTTTATACGGCGGGTAGAGTTCAGCAAGTTCAAACTGTGAAAAATAATTATCAGCTATTTTAATAAATTCTTCATCAGAAGTAGATGGGGAATATCCTTCAAGTAGGTTAGAAAGGTAATATGTTTTAGTGTAATCCCTGACATTCTGATTTGTTATTTTCAAATTATTGGGGCTTACCATAGCAGTAATAGCTAACATTTTCTTTGTTTTTTCAGGTGTAGTAAAGGCAGGTATTTTAACCGATAGTAAATCATCCAATTCAACCCTATCATCGATATTCGTTTCCTTCATCCAGTTGACAAGAGCCATTATACAGCCAATGGTATTTAATTCTTTGTAAGTTTTTGCTGCTTTTTCATACCGAAGATAATTTTCATTCAAGTGCTCAATTGTCTTTCTAGTTGCTTTATTTAATTGTACTTCAATATCCATTCGTTCAGCATCTGCTAAAAATTGATGTTTTTGAACAACACCAATTGAACCATCAGTAACGGAACCAATTTCATCAGGATAAAACCAATAGCGGATTTGAATGATTCCTTCAATATCATCCTCTAAAAATCCCCGCTCATTCTCAGTTAAAAAATCAGGAACATGTTTTGTGATTTTAGATTTTACAAACTCATGTGTATTAGGATCAATTCCTGTACTTAGCGTTTTAAATAGTTTGTCTGCTTCTAAAACTACATGACCTACACGGGTATTTTCAAGGTGCCCTCCAAAATTTACTTTAGCATACCTGTTATCCTCATATGTATCCAGACTAATATAGGGGGCATTATACCCATAGTGAAACATTGCTCTGTATATCACTGCGATATCGGAAAGCGAAAGAGGCTTTCCGGCAATAGTCTGATTAGAATCCTTTTTCCCATAAAAAAAGATATTGTTATCTTCATCTACTTCCACAGCTTGCAAGTTAACACCATGATTTAGTAGTTCCTCAATACTATCTAAACTAAATACTTGGCGTTTTGGAGACAAATCAATATCATTAATTGTAAAACTAGCCGGGACAATATTTACTTTTATTTCTGTTTTTGCATAATCATTCTCAAAAACATACACTTCAATATTTTCAATCGAAAGTTGTTCATTACTAATAAGGTCCTGAATCGGATGCCTTACAATCGATTGATATTTTTCAAAACTATTTTCAGGATCATCACCTTTCAGAAATAATCGGATTAGGTGCGGATTATAGTAAAGCTGAAAATGTCCCTCTCTAAATAAATCTACCCAGGCAGGTTGTTCAGAACCAACCGGATAGTGCGCAAGAATATTTATCAGCGGAAGTGTGTCTGGTTCAATGTTAAATAGTAAAATGTCATGACATAATATTGAATATGGCTCCAGGTATTGCTGTACAAGTCCTTTGAAATTATCATCATAATTTGCAATATTTTGAATAACATCTCCGACACTTTTGCCAGAATGGGTAATTGTTGATTGATTTATTAAATTACCATATGAGATTGTTATCCAGTTATTTTGACCTATTTCACTATTGTTAGAATCTTCAGCTTGAGAGGTGAACCGATAAACAATTAATATTAAAATGAAAAGTAGTAAAAAAACAGATATGATTATTTTTCTTTTCATTTCTTTGCTACCCCTTTTTAAAAATTTATGGTTCTTCTCCCAAATACTTGATAAAAAAGTTAAATAAAAATGGACACCGCTTGCTTTTCTGGATAAAGTATTTGTATCAGCAAAAACAATCCAGAGGAGGCAAGACGATGTCCCAGATAAATCTTAATCCATTCTTTGATTTTTGTCGAGTGAAGGTAGTCAACCAAACCTTGGATCAAGAAAAACAACTGGTCACTATAACCCTTCACCCGGATGAACGCTATGACCCAGTCTGTTCCCATTGTCAGCAAAAAGTGCAAGAAGTTCATTCCTATCACGAACGGATAGTAAGAGATCTCAATTGTTTGAATGCGGAAACAACTCTGACCATACGATATCGAACGGTGAGATGCCCCAGGTGTGGCAATAGAGTTGAAGAACTGGATTTTGTTCATCCTGGGAAACGGGTTACTAAAAGACTGGCTCAATACATTCTTTCTCTTTGTTCGGTGATGACCATCAAAGAAGTAGCAAGATACCTTCACGTGAATTGGAAGACAGTAAAAGCCATTCATAAAGAGTATCTTAAGAACAAGTATTCGCAAAAGATGGATGAAAATCCTCGCCTTTTGGCAGTGGATGAAGTGGCAGTGAAGAAACGCCATCACTATCTCACCATTGTTCTCAACTGGGAGACTGGCCAAGTTCTCTTTGTTGGAAAGGAGAGAAAATTTGCAACCTTGAAAACCTTTTTTGATTCGTTGAGTCAGAAGCAAAAAGATTCGATTCGGGCGGTTACCATTGATACCTGGGACCCTTATATCAAAGCGATCACAAAGTGTTGTCCCAAAGCTGTGATTGTCTTTGACCAATTCCATATGGTAAAGGCTTTTGGAAAAGTCATTGATCGGGTACGACGGCAGGAATTCAAGAAAGCCACTCAAGAAGGAAAAAAGGTGATCAAGGGAAGCAAATACCTGCTCTTGAAGAACCAAGACCATCTGCTTCCCCAAGAAAGACCACGGCTCCAGAAGTTGCTGGAATTGAATCAAAACCTGTCCCTGGTTTACCTTCTCAAGGATTTCTTGAAAGAACTCTGGAAGGGGAAAAGTCTTACCCAGGTTCAAGAAACCTTGGAAGCCTGGTGTGAAATGGCCTATGAGAGCCATATTAAGCCAGTGATCGCTTTTGCCAAAATGCTCAAAAATTATGCCTATGGTATTTTCAACCATTGTCTTTATCCTCTCCATACCAGTCGATTGGAAGGGATCAATAACAAGATTAAGGTGATGAAACGAAGAGCATTTGGTTATCATGATCTTGAGTATTTCTCCTTAATCATTCAAGACTCCTTTGCCAGGTGCAATTAAATTGGAGAAGAACCAAATTTATATTTAACATTAATTGAGCCAACCTTCCCCTTGGATGCTTGCTATTCCTTTATTTTGGCTAAATCGTTCTATGAGATAAAATTTACTAGTCCTCTCCTCCCCTTTATATGCACATAAGGATCAAATCTGCAATGTTATATTTTTCCTCCCCCTTTGTTTCTTTTAATCGCTTTACTGATAGTAGTATAATGTAGTCAATACATTCTTTCTACAATATCCATTAGTGTATAGCAATACTGGAAGAAAGAATTATACATTTTTTTTGAAAAAATTCTTCTGTCTCTGGGGTTGTAAACGTGGAAAACTTAGTCAGATTTTGCATCAAGCATATGTTAATTGGCTTTTTAAAAATATCAATTTAGTATTGCAAACGACAAGTTGAAATGCACCTTCCCCCCCAGAAAACAATTTTGCGCCCCCGAAGAAGAACAGATGTCTTCATATTCGTTTGCTTTTTTCCTTTGACTGATTTTTTTAATATTAACAAGAACCCGGAATACATGAATGTTCCTACTGGCCATATGTTCTATTTTGGCATAAAAAAATATTTTTACTATCCCTATTTGATTCAGATTATTCTATCGTTAGGTGTTATTTTTTGATCATTGACCCATTAGATTTTTCTCAATCGGGATGGGGTGAAGCTTGAAATGAAGCGGATCGTCAAAGGTCATACCAGGATCGATCTCCTGCCTCAAAATATTATGGTAAATGAAGCGCCGCTTTACACCTCCGCCCATTAGTATAGTTTCCTGGCAAGCTCTCCGATCTGGCGGTCTTGGTGAGCGAGGAGCTTCTTCTTGTCGTAAGTGACAAAGTCGGGGTGGGTAGAGATGCGGTAGTTATTAGATCCATCACTCTGGATAAACTTCTGCCCGTCCTTGTCCAATAAGCTGCCTTCCAAGGCAGTCCTGAGGTTGCTGTAAATCTGATACTTCAGGACATCAGTAATTACCCCCTCTGACTCCAGGGTGTAAATGTTGACCCA
>Ga0172364_10001204_pt1 | contig 19612 bp, 17 predicted proteins | sample LakKivSesite10cm_FD_114545 | JGI IMG/M metagenome (GOLD analysis project Ga0172364, IMG submission 114545) | Sediment microbial communities from Lake Kivu, Rwanda - Sediment site 10cm | ecosystem: Environmental > Aquatic > Freshwater > Lake > Sediment | place: Rwanda: Western Province, Lake... | reverse complement strand
GGCCTCCTGTGCCGTTTCCAGGGCCTCAGCGTAGCGACCTTCCATGTAGCTCTCCATGGCCCGCTCCATCATGGCGTCAGCTGCAAGCTTCTCCGAAGTGATGTGGTTCGAGCTAGCCCCGAATTTCTCGACGAAGTCGATGAAGGCATTGATGATGGACGCCCTTTCATCGTAGGCCCGGAAATCCCGCCTGACGGCGTTGACGACGATCACATCCTCCGGTAGCGGCCTGCCCAATGAATGAAGAACTATGTTCATCAGTATGTCTAGGCCGTACTCCTGCTTCGATGGATGATAGATGTCCGACCACCAGGGGCAGTCAAGATCGTCTGCCACCGACCAGGTCATGCCGCCGCCAACCTGCCACGAAAGAAGCCACGGGAAGGGAGGACCCGAGAGCGCCGGAAACGCTCCCACGGCCCGGGCCCAAATCGTGGCACCTTCCTGAGGAGCTATGGGCACTATGTACCAGTATCCGGGTATCTCCTCGATCCCCACCTGCAGGAAGGGCGTTAGCACCGGGGCAAGGTCGGCACTCTTCTCAAGTATTACGTTATAGGCACCGATCTTCGAGGCGCCCTGTCTCCAGAGTTCGACCGCCGTGGGATCATTGGGAAAGATGGGGGCCAAGGCGGACTGCAGCCAGGCGTAGGCGGGCTCGGAGGAGTCGACGGTCATGCCACCCAGGGTCTGGAAACCCCCCGATTTCCCCTCGACGATCGCGGAGTACATGAAGTCGATCTGGGACGCGGTGAAGGGATCGAAATAGGGGTCGATGAACATGAAGAAGTCGTACTCCCAAGTCGATGCCCGGGTCCGCGGGAAGTAGAGCCTGATCTGGCGACGGGCCTCTTCGTAGCCCATGCTGCCGTGGCTCTTGGTGGGGACGATGGTATATCTGGCGGCGGGCTCCGATTCGAACCAGAAGGGCAACGGACAGGTCTGGGAAAGTACCTGCCCGATGAAAAGCAGGTTGATCCTGTCGAGCGCAAGGGCGGGAACTGCGAGAAAAAGGGCCACGGAGATGACTAAGGCTATGCGCACGCACGGCCGCGAAGCAGAGAGGAATAAATAGGCTTTGAGTCGCAGCGGCTGTAGTCTGATCCCATCCCATATGTGGCAGAGCCATGAACTGGAAGCTTCCCAAGCGCTGGGTGTTCAGCATGGGATCACTAGGCAAGGCGCCTGGCGGTTTCACCAGCATCTGCAGCACTGGGGCGAGTTCATCAGGTGTCCTCATCATCCGGATGCCACAGGTCAGATCCCTCTTTCTGTCAGACCACATCTACGCAGGACGCACAGGTCAATCGGGCTCCGATACGGGACAGTCTGGTGTGATTGGACGGTGGTGGTCACGAACTGCGGCAGTGTGGTGGCTCCCGAAGACCGACCACGGACGCATACAAGCGATCAGCATGAACTGGGCCTCCCTCAAACCATATGACCCCCAACGCAACCCACAGAACCCACGGAACCACCGCCTGGTCTCTCACTCGACATCACCTTGCCATGGGAGCATCAAAAACCCTGATGACCATTGCTGAGGCTTGCCCAGAGAACCATCATATCATCCGGGTCGTGCCGACGTCCCGGTAGAGCCTTCTTTTCATCATTAGGGCCCACAGCAAAGACCCCGTGATCATCAGGGTTGAGGTAACGGCCATCCACTCTATTGCCCAGATCCAAAGAAACACCCGGTTCTTCACCTTGACTGTCTCGGCCTCGATCGCCGTCAGGGCTATCCGCGCGTCCTTCAAACTCAAGTCGCAATCCTCGTATTCCTGGAGCATATAGTGTTCATCCGCCTCCAACCGCCGCGTCTCCGCATCTTGGACCATCTCCTCCAGCCTGACCACGTTCGCCCCCACCTTCTCAACAAAGGCTATGAACGAGATTAGTGCGTCCTTCTCGCTGGTGTAAGCGATCATTTCCGTGCGGATCGTATGCACCAGGGCAAGATCCTGGGGCACCTCCTTCCCGCATGCACAGTAGACGGAGTAGACGGCGAAGTCAGCGTAGAAATCCCACTCCATGAACGCTGCTCCCCAACCCGGGGTCCAGTCCGTGCAGAACGCGAAGCTCCTGCCCGCTCCGACGGTCATGAGGGCCATGAAGGGATTCCCAACAGCATCGTTGGTCCGCGCCAATAGGTGGGCGCCCTCCTTGGGCATCACCACGTTGTACCCGCCAAAGTGGGGGCAACTCTCCCAAGGCAGGGTAGTCATGAGAGGGTCCTCCGGGGAGACGACAATGGGTCTCCATATGGCGTCCTTGATCTGTCCATCCAGAAGCTGCACGGGCAGGATGGGGCCGATGCTGGTGATGTCCCACGATGGCGAATCGGAGTAGCCGCCGAAGGACAGCCAGCCCCCAATCATCATCAGTCCCAGGCCATCCTGCTCTACAGACTGCGAGAACGAGTTTAGCCACTTCGTGGGCAACGTGTCTGCCCTGACGTCGCTGAGCAGTATGAGGGCTCCCTCTGCAAGCTCCTGATAGGTCCTAGGCAGGTACAGTCTCAATGCCCGCTGGGCCTCGGATTCGGTGAAGTAGCCAACGGAAACGGTCGCCGGGACTGCTATGACGTCTATGGCCGGGTCGTCCCCTATGTAGCCGATCGGACTTGAGGACGGGAGGCAATCTCCGAGGTAGTAGACCTTGGCGACATCTGTCCCGAAGGCAGCAGAGAGGCAGGGAAGAAGTAGTAGTGCTAATGCGATTCCACGCAAGGCGTGGACAACGAGGCGGGATGTTTAGATATCTTGCCATGCGGACAACTCAGATCCAGGCGGGAGGCGGGGGACCGCAGGACGACGAATACCTCGCCCCAGACTCCTCTGAAAACGCGCGAGCCAACGTAGGGCACTGTCGCCATCCCACAGAAGGCCGCCAAGCCCTCCACCGGCACATACTTCTCCCACGAGCCGATCATCAGGGCGAAGGCCAGACAAAGACCGAAGTGGAGAACTACAACTCTGAAGCCGCGAATGAAGAGCCTGGCGATGGAAGGACTGAGCACGATGCCCAGGAATGCCGCCGTGACGGTGTAGGCTTCAGGGAGGGTCTTCCCGCATGGCCCAGGAAAGGCCCGATGTACCCCTCCGATCGGGCGGCATGGTTCCCGGGGAGGGCGCATGGAATTCGTGGAGTGCCTTCTCTGCCGTGTATGGATTGCCCCCGCTGTCTTTGGCAGGTACAGGCGCCTGCTAGTCCAGACCTACCCCTATCAGCACCATGACGAGGTCCTCGTCTCCGGTGTTCTCCGTGCTGTGCTCGACGCCTCTAGGGGCGTACGCGATTGTGCCCTTCTCCAGATTTTGGACCTTTCCCCCGATCTTCATCCGCCCCTTGCCGCTGAGAACGATTAACACCTGCTCCGCGTCGGCATGCGAGTGCGGTTCATGACGGCCGCGGGGGGAGTAGGTCTGCACGAGCACGTAGGTTCTCTCGGCCCCCTTGAGGTAATGGTGGCCGTCCTTTGGGCCCAGGATGTGCTGGTCCATGAGTCCACTCGCTATCTTCAATCCGGGCTTCTTGGGCACCTCGTCAATCCTGACCGAGTATGTCATCCTATCGCCAGGTGCGCAGGTAGGGACATGCGGAAAAAGGTATGCCTTCTGAGAAGCATGGAGGGCGGGAATCGATGTGCGCTGGGCTGACTCCAATGATGGGCTCTCGGAAGGATGGCCTCGCTCATGGGACAGAAAAGGGCCGTCCTGAGGGTCAGACGTGTGATGGCCCATTGCCACGATAGCTATTTCTTCGCTCCCTGTTCGCAAGACGCGGAGAAATCGTTGTCTGGGAAGGCCCTCTGTCTGGCCTGTCTGCTGATAGCCCTTCTGCAAGCGGCTAGCGGGGCCGACAGGATCCGGGTCCTCCTCGTGGGACAGGTCACGCCCGAGCACTGCCCCGCCCCCATGTGGTTCGACGCTGAGCCGATGGTTGAGTACTCCTTGGTGCCGACCAAGTACTACAACGTGATGACCTTGGCGGAGGCCCAGCGGTTCGTGAGGCTCTACCTGCCCCGGAGCCGCGAGGACATGGCAACGGAGAGGTTCTTCATGTTCATCAACCCTTACTTCGAGCCCATGACCGTCGTCCAGATAGACAACATGCGGTATGCCATGGTTGAGACGGGGTCGGGAGGATTCCAGAGCCTGGGAGGCATAACCATCGACTGGGCCGCTGTGAACTGGCCATGGGTCCAGTCAGCCCTCGCCCCGATCTTCCCCAACGACCCGAACGCCTACAATGTCTGGGAGCAGCACAAGTCCACGGGCAACCAGCCGTACAAGGTCGAGGTCAACCAGGATCCAGCGCTTGCGCCCGTCCTCAAGATGTTCATTTCTCTGGGAATCGAGGAGGTGCGGGGCTACTGGACGATCGTCCTCATAGTCCCCCAGGAGGGCGCCACGGTCTGGGGCAGGGCGAGGGGTGCCTACGTCCAGTACTCGAGGGAGCCGCCCGTGGCTTGGTTGCTCTCCTGGAGATATGGCAAGTCCATGACGTGGTCCGTGGCGGATGACCTGGACTGTCCCTGGTGGGGGGACACCTACTACGCCTCCGACCAGGAGTACGGCCTCGATATCATGATGAACATCATCCTCCACTCCCTGGGCAGGAAACTGCCGGATGACATAATGCTCGTCAGCACGGTTAGGGACGATTTCGAGCGGTACGGGGCCAGGACCTCCACGATCTCGGCCTTCCTCGACTTCGCCGAGAGCTTTGGTGCGGATCCCAGGAGGATAGTGGAGAAGAAGACCCAAATCGATGCCGTCATGAACGAGGCCAGGCAGATGTACCTGGATGGGCTCTACCAAGACGCCCTGGACAAATCGGAAGAGGCCCACGAGGGCTTGGAGGATCTTGAGCTCATGGCGATCAAGCTCAAGGACCAAGCCCTCATGTGGGTCTACATCATCGAGTGGGCGGCCGTCACCGGGACCTGCATGATCACGGGGTACGTCCTTTACGCGCTCATGCTCAAGAGAAGGCTGTACCGGGAAGTCAGCGTCACGCGCGCATCGACCTCGGAGACGTGAAGGCCCTGCCGGCCCGCCAGTTGGGGGTCCAGGATTCCAGCAGCCCGGGCCGAGCGATCAGCATACATATGACCCCAAGTTCGGCAGAAAGCATTTTCTTCCAGATTGGGATTCGGCCCGTGCGTACGCCATGAAGAAGCTGGCTGTCCTGCTGGTAATGGGCCTCATCTGTCAGCTCGGCGAAGTCGGTGCACGCGATCTGAAGGCGGATCCCTTGACCGGGAGGATCCGCGTGATCTACATCGGAGATGCGATAGGGGTCACGAATCCCTTTCCGGTTCTTGAGGCGGACCCCCTTCTGATGTGCACGGCGGTCTACGCGTGCACGATCCACCAGACAACCGACGAGATCAGGAAGAGCCTCAGGAACTACATGCCGAGGACCTACTCGCGCTTCCTCAACACCGACGTCATCGTCCTCAGCGATGCGAACAAGGACGCCTTCAGGACCGAGCACTTCAACTGGTTCAAGCGCGGGGTCATCGAGGAGGGCATGGGGCTCGTGATGATTGGCGGCGCCGAGAGCTTCTCTGATCCGGGCTGGCCTTCATGGAAGACCACGGAGGTGGCCGATGTCCTGCCGTGCGAGATGATGGAGGCCGTATCGCAGGCCCAGGGCGGCATCGTCAAGATCGTGGATTGGGAGGATGAGTTCATCAAGAGCCTGCCCTTCAAGAAGCTTAGCCCCTACGGCACCTTCTCGGGCCATAATTGGATCGAGCCCAGGATGAATGCCAAGCTCCTCGCGGTTCTTGTGCACATCGGAGTGGGGGAGTCCCCCTTCCTGATGTGGTGGGACATAGGGAAGGGAAGGACCATGGCGCAATCGGCGGACTGGACCCCGGCAGGGGGCAGCGTCTTCCTCAGATGGCAGTACTGGGGGGACTACGCAATCAACATGATGCTCTTCCTGGCCGGCCAGAAGATGTCCGAAGGCCTGGAGGTCGTCTACATGGTCAGGCGCAGAATGAGGGAGACCAACGACGCCATCGCCATGCTGTACAACATGGTTGACCTCATCGAGGAGTTCGGGGGAAACGCGGACAACGTGGTCAGGCTCATCACGGATGTACAGGAAGAGAAGGCAAAGGGGATGGGCTTCTATGTCGAGGCCCAGCTGGACGAGGCCCTCCAAACCTTCGCCAAGACGGTGACCATGTGTGACGAGGCCATGGACGCGGCCCTGAAGGCGAGGGATGCCGCGGCCTTCTGGATCTTCTTCACCGAGTGGTGCGTGGTGACGGGCACGTTCCTTCTAGCGGGCTCGCTGCTCTGGGTTACCATGGTGAAGAGGAGGCTGTACCGGGAGATCACCACGACCAAGCTCATCAGGGAAGACGCCTAGCTCGCCGCGCCAGGCACTCGCTCTTGCCTCCAGAAGCCGAGGTACGCAAGTGCGGCTATCGCGGCGATACCAAGGATCCAGGTCACCGAGAGGAAAAGAAGCCTCTGGTCCTTGCTGCGTTTCTCGGCCTTGTCGGCAGATGCAAGCAGGCTCTGCAGCCTGCCCTTCTCGCTGCGGATGAGATCGGCGTAGTTGGACTCGTAGCTGGAAGACCTTGTGGCCCCCTGCGCGGTCCAGGCCAAGGCATCATTGATGAGACTGATGAAGACCGGGTCTTGCAGAAGCCGCCCGTAGTAGTTCCTCTCGGTCTCCTTTGACTTGACGAAGCAGCCAGTCAGGCAGAGAGACCTTGAGCCCTTGGGGGTCTCGTAGGCAACCACTAGCGGGGCCTTGGTGTTGCTCTCTCTGAACAGGACCATCTTCAGGCCCTCCGCCGGCTGTGGATCCACCTGCTGGCGGGTGGCGTCGCCCGAGTAGGAGAAGAACTGTCCCACGAGATCGAATGCCTCGGGAAGATCCTGAAAGCCTTCGAGGGGCTGGTCTCTGACGTACTCGTTGACCGGGCCTGCGTCCTTCATCACCGGCGATCCCGTGGAGTTGCCGAAGACGGGGAAGACCTCGGTGGCCAGCCGCCCAACCTGCTTTGTCTCGCAGCAACCCTGGAAGCCGATGAGGGCGCCGCCGTTCTGGAAATACGTGTAGAGGGGATCGACCAGCGTCCTTAGCTCGGTGCCGGTCGTGACCGGGAGGATGACGCACATCACGTCGGGCATGGCAAGGAGTGAAGAGAGCTCGGAGGGTTGATCCAGCGTCAGGAACTCAACGCCTTCCGTGTGGTTGGCGAGAAGCTCCGCCAGTCCCTGGGCGAAGCCAGGCATGTCGGATGAGTAGACCAATACCCTGGGCGTCCAGGCAACGACGGGACAGGTGCTACCCGCACCCATCAGACAGACCACGACAACCCAAGCCTTGAAGTCCATCGTGTCACCTCTATCCTAACGGGATGGGGTTGGCGATGAAGAGGGCCAACCTCCCGTCTGCGTAGCCCTTCACGATCTGCAACAGCCATCGGCCCTGGACCGGTGGCACCTCCGGGAGTACCGACTCGTCAGCGAGAACCTCGTATGAGACCGAGACTTTCTCGTTCTTCCCGAAGCCCTCGCATCGGATCGTGCCGAATGGAGCAGCAGGCATTTCGGATGACAGGTACTCCGTCTGGTTCCGGTTGACCGAGATGGAGAGGTACTGGAGTGTGTGCTCCTGATCGAGGAAGAAGCCGGGTCTGCCCTGGAAGAGCCTTGTGTTCCCCCCTTTCTTCAGTATCATGTATGTCGAGATGTGCTGCGAGAGGGCTCCATCGCCGTTGAAGATGCCCATGAAGCCGGTGAAGTCGTACTGCACTGCGTCGTAGAGGGTTCCGTTGAGCTCGATCGGTTGCTGGATCACCTCGTAGTTCCCGCCCATGGACGAGATGGTCGAGCGCAGATCGGCTAGGACTTGAATGTGGGAAGCCACGTCCTCTATTGGCGTCTCCTCCGCGGGGGTCCATCCGCTCTCGTCGTAGGTTGGGGACTCCTCGTAGAGGACTGCGAATCGCAGTGTCATCTCCCTCAGACTGCGGCCCGAGACAACGCCGAAGGAGAACGAGCTTTCGATGCCCTTCTGGGCCGATCCGCGCACGAAGATCTCCGGGTACCTATTGCTCAGGCAAGTGAGGTCCTTGGGTTGCGGTGTCCTGAAGATGGTCACCACGACCAGCGTCGAGAGGATGACGCAGATCAGGAGGATCGTGGACAGCCTGCTATCGACGCGATGCATGGCGGAGGCACGGGACTCAAATGCCTCTTATATTTTCCGCCCGACTCAAGGCTCTTGACAGTCTCCTTGCTTCCTCCTTGATCCTTGTCTCCTCCTTCGTGAGCTTGATGCAGGGGATGAGGAATGCGTGGAGGAAGATGCTTCAGTCAAGGAATCTCATTTCCGCGCGGCTTCATGAAGCCCTTTCCCAAGGTATGAGGATCCGAGAGATCAACGTCTTCGGGTACCTCGATAGAGTCGAACAGATCCGAAGGATTGTGCGGCTCCATGGGTGTGATTTCGATTCTGTTGCCCCGTCTTCTGAGCACTACCTTGCGGGATCTCCATTCCTTTCTCCAGCTGATGGGCAGGGCTATCCGGCCCTGAGCATCGACTCTCTTGACTACAGATTCGGACATGCCGTGCTCCCTTGCCAAACCCGCACTCTTCTGGTAATGCAGGTTGTTGCTCCAAGGAGGATTCTGCAAAGCATTAATGCTTCGCCAGAGGGTTTTCGCCTGTTTGCCACTGCGGCGTTGTCAAGAGCAGGCGCGCCTACACTTGGCAAGCATGAATCCCATGCGGTTGACGAACGCGCCGCCAGCCCATGTCCTTCTGCGCGCACGGGCTCGTCATGCTCCTTTCTTCTTGAGGACGACGAACGACGTGTCTATATTATCCTCTATGAGGAAAATGTCCTTTGTCTTGGAGGGATCAGCCTCAAACCATCTAAGCGCCTGGTAATCCCGGGTCACCCAGCCATCGATCCCGCACCTTTCCTTGCAGGACTCGTATTCGTATCTCCTCAGGACCATGAAGTCAGGCCTGAAGTGCTCAAGCATGCAGTACAGACAACGTTGTGACGGCTCCTCGGTCCTCAGGCATTCGACCACATGGGGGTTGCACAGCCCAGGGAAGTCATAGACGGTCCTGCGCGAGTAGTAGCCAATGTACCCAAGGCACTCGCATCCGACGGATTGGCCCTTGTCCATCACCGTGGACAAGTACAGCCCGATCTCCTTGCGCACACCATCCTCGATGTAGAGCTGGATCTGGCGGTCAGTATTGAAGCCAATCGGCAATACAGTTGCCATGCATGCCAGGTACCCCACTGCTATGGACGCAGAGGAGTATCTCTGGAGATTGCGATTCTTGAGCATGCTTGTGGTTCTGCCGATCCCGTATGTGGACAGGAGTACGCCGACGGCGGCGAACGGGACCAGATACCAGGCGGCGATGCTTGGCGCTAGGAAGATATAGTAGGCTGCGTAGGCCACGACGAACAGGCCGCTGGGAAGGAGCTCCTTCCTTCTCTGCAGCAGGATCAAGCACACTGCTATGAAGGCGAAGAGCGACACTGCATAGGAGATCCAGAAACCGTATCCGCAATTGATGTACCCGGTGCCATGTGACGCAAGACAGGGACCGAGCGGCTGAAACACCTGTCTCGTGGCGACCAGCACGTAGTGTAGCGTCCCAGCGAGCGACAGATTCTGGTGCATCCACGAACGTCCCTGATAGCCCACGAACTTGGCCATAATGGTGTTGGGTAACGGAGAGCCATAGTAGCCCGTCGTGAAGATCAACCAAGGTAGATACACCACTGCTGCAGGGACGATCGCCTTTACCGTCTCCAGCCGTCTGGTGAACAGTAGGTAGGTGCCGGCGATCGCGACCCAGAAAACCATGTCCGGCCTTGCCAACAGACACAGGCCCAGAAGGATCCCAGTGGCGAAGAGCTTTTCTCGAAGCAGGTAGTAGATCGACATCAGCAGGACGGTCGTCACCATCTGGGTTTCCATGCCGGACATTCCCCACATGATCTGGTTGTAGTCGAGGGCAACGAAGCCGATGGGCAGGATCAGTAGGGCGCGAGGGATGCCGAATTTCGGGTGGATGCCGATCCCTGCGACGAATATGACGGCAAGGCTGCCGCAGAGGGCGGACACCAGCTTCACTGTGCCCAGGCCGTACCCTGCCTTGACCAGATCCCCGATCAGAGGCACCAGTACGCCGAGCGGGGACGTGAAGCCATGCACTGGGCCCTGGCCTGTCAGGTAGTGGGTAAGGCCGAGACCAGAGACCAGGTTCTCGGAGTGGAGAACGGTGATCAGCGCGTCCTCCCAGGTGCGTCCGGTGTACCACCAGAACAGCATCCTCACGACGAAGGCAGCGACTGCCAAAACGCATGCAGCCGTGATCAGTCGCTTGTTGCGGGGATCTGACCAGCCCTCGATTCGGAATTCTTGGATTACTGACGCGTATATCCTTCTGATTGTTGCGCCGACCGCCGTCATTCCGATGGTGCCGCCGTTTGGGAGAGCAGGCGCCTGAGGGGCACTTGGACAAGTGCACAGAAAGGCCGGCCGAATCTCGGCAATCCCCAGGAGGTCACCACATCCCCCCAGACAATGCTTGACGTGCCATGCGTCCGATATAAAGACTACGGTGGGGGACGCGAACGGACGCCGGACGCAGAACCGGAAGGATGGGATGATGGCTCCAGTTGCGCGGGTCCTTAGGCCACAACCGGTGCCGTGAGCTGTGAACTGTGAACAAAAACGTTATCTGCCAGTTGGGTGGTCGGATGTCTGGGGAGGGTATGAGGTTCAGGTACACTGGGATCAGGGTGACGGACCTGGATCGCTCCGTTGAGTTCTACACAAGGTTCCTCGGGATGCGGGCCGTGTGGAGGTCGAAGGTCCCTCAGACGAAGGGCGAGATGGTGGTGCTCAGGGATGATGGGGACCATCCACTTGAGCTGAATGCCTACTCTGACGAGAAGAAGTACACAAACGGGGACGACCTAGATCATCTGGCCTTTGAGGTGGATGACTTCCAGACCGTCTATGATGAACTCAGAAGAGGGGGAGTTGAGCTAGCGTGGGATGTGCAGGAGAGCCCTCGCTGGAAAAGGGCCTTCTTCAAGGATCCCGACGGGATATGGCTCGAGATCTTCCAGATGAAGACCGCCACAAGGAAGAGTGGGAAATGACTATCTCCGCGAGCTAGCCAGATGGCCCGTGCCGGGCCGCCCTTTTCAGGGCTGAGTTAGCCTTTCGTTTCCCCTCAGGCCTTCCCCCCGTTGCGAGGTAGAAAGCTTCGGCTCGTCTTGTGGCCTCTTCGCTTTCGGGGTTGTTGGGGGTCACCCAAGCTCCCCTCATGCCATTATCCTTGAGCCAGCCCAGCGCTGCCAAGAGAAGTGCAGTTCCGATGCGTCGCCTTCGGTGTTCTTCGAGGACGTGAACGCCGCCATCCAAGACACCCAGCTTCGATTCCCTATCCAGCCGCGGGCTGACGCAACCAACGGGTTTGCCATCCAGGTAGGCGATGAACGGCTGTTCCACACCGGCATCTACGTACGGTCCTACATGGTCGAAGGTGACCTGCGGATTCTGTACGAATCCGCCCCACGTACGGACGAGGATCTTCCCGACCTCCTCGAGCTGATCCCTTCCGACAGGCTTGACTAGGACCCTTTTGTTCGCTGTTCGGTTGGGAAGCGGTCTGGTAAGATCCCACACGACCTTGATCAGCACCAACTCCCCTGCTGCATCCTGCAACAACGGCGAGGTCTCCGCCTCAAAATTGTTGCCATCGTTGCCCCTTTTTCCAGTGGGTGGCGAAACGCACTGTCTGGCAAGGACGGATGAAGCTGACCACGCGGGAATCAGGTAGTCTACTACTGCCTGCACAAGTCTAGTGTGCTCGCTGAAGATGGCCCGGTCGAGAGCCCGGCCCCGCCTTGCTGGAGAACTGGATGTACCTTGTCGGGGTCTTCGGGGCGTGGCCGTGTTCCACGCCCTTGGGCGTGGCGATCAGGTCCCCAGGCCCCACTTGGTACTGCTTCGTCGTCCCATCCTCCGAGCGCAGGGAAACGGTTGTGGTTCCCTCAATGAACAGCCAGTACTCGTCGAAGTCATGGTAGTGCAGGCCCGCAGGCTTGTCGGGCGGCAGTGCGAAGATGTGGATGGAGCCGACATCAATCTCGCCCAACGTGCTGGCCAGCTCGGGGCTGACTCTCTCTCCTTGGCCAAGCCTGACAACGCAGGCATCCAAAGCAATCTCTCGACGTGCCTTTCCCCTGCGCTTTGGCCGGGGAACCCTGTCCTTTTTGGACGTGCTGTGGGAGCTCAACGCCAACCTACTCCTGGAAATGCCTAGCCACCTGCTCGGCATTTGCTGGCGTTTGGGTAGCGGAAGAGCTAGGTTAAGCTTTCTGTTTGCGAGCCTGTCCATTCCCAGACCAAGACCCGACATCTATGGACAATGACCGCGATGAGAAGTTGGACTTGCTTGGCAGTCGTGGGATGAAAAGACCTTAGTCTCTTTCTGGGCGGGGGGAGCGGTGGGAGGTTTGGCCTGTTCACTGGTCTTTGAGGTGGTTTGGGCGGACGCCACTAATTGCTGGGGCTTTGAGCCCGTCTAACAGTCTGGCGTCTGTGTCCAGCTTCTGAAGAACTCCACTATGTGGACTGACCACGGATAAGAGTTCTGAGTCCTTGGGGCTGGGCGATCCCTCAACCATCTCCCCGACCCAGCGAACGGGTCCAGGCCTCCCGCACAGGAAGGTGAAACGATACACGCCATGAATGTGTCGAATCAGCGGAAAGAGAAGAAAGAGAAGACCAAGGAGACGGGCGGGAGGCAGGTAGAGCAAGAGAATAGCTCACAACAACGCCTTGAGCTGGGGAAGTGCTGTGGGCTGGACATACACAAGAAGAGCTGCACAGCTGCCATAGTCAGTGATGACAAACAACCCATCGTCCTCTCCGACTTGGAGAACAGCGGACCAGGGATGAAGTATCTCTACCAACGACTGGTGGAGGAGGGCTGCAGCACCGTGGTGATGGAGTCCACCGGGTCCTACTGGATGGGTGCCTATGACTACCTGGAGCTGAGGGGAATCAACACCGTGCTGATCAGCCCATGGTCACTGAAATCGGTGGTCGGGAAGAAGAACGATGAGTCCGACGCCTCGGTGATGGCCAACATGTACAGGGTGGGTTTCTTCGAACCCAGCTACGTGCCGCCCAGACACATCAGGGAACTCAGATCACTGACGAGAAGGCTGGAGAAGATCACCTGTATGATGACCGCTGTGAAGAACTCCGTACTCAGCCAGGTAGATGCCTTCTCCACTGGTGTAACCACGACATACGTCGACCCCTTCGGACTGGGTGGCACCAAGATCATCAAGGCCCTGGCGAAGACCATCAAACAGGGGGAAAGCATCGATGTGGACAAGGTCATCAACCAGCTCAGAGAAGAAGGACTGTCCAAGGAGAGGCTGGAGTCGGTGGAGCGCATGCTCCGCCTGTCCTTCGACCCCACATCAGGCGGATGGCTCATCGAACAAGGACTGGGAACGCTAAGAGCACTAGGAGAACAAGAAGAACTCTTAGTGAACCGCATCGCCAAACACATCGAGCAACACCAAGACCTTTCCAGGTATACCAGAACCCTGATGACTATGAAAGGCATACGGCTGGTCACCGCCGCCACCATCGTTGCGGAGATGGGTGATCCTGCACGTTTCCCCAGCAGCAGGTCCGTGGCCTCTTACTTTGGGCTGACGCCAAGCGTCGAGCAGTCAGGCCCGAGGACTGTGAGGGGGAAGATAACCAAGAGAGGATCACCTCACATGCGCAGAGTACTCGGACAGGTAGCGTTCGTGGTAGCCAGTAGTGGAGATCCTTCTCTGAAGAGATGGCACGCACAGATCTGTAAGAGAAGAGGGAAACAGGTAGCCAAGACTGCTCTCTCACGCAGGATCTTGGTCATAGCCTGGGCCATGCTCCGTGACAGCACACACTACCATGACCAGGACCCGGACCGAGACCCAGAAACACCAGACGGTAAAAACAGCTCAGGTATTGCTCTCTACAGGGAGAAACTGAGAGAACTCGAGAAACGGTCCCAGAGCTCCCAGAGAACCATCTCCATGTGGAAAGCCATCCAACTACTGGCCACTGACCAGAAACTCAGATCCGAGCTAGGGCTCGCACGCATCATACCCCCAACCCCAGCCCTAGTCCCAGCCCTAGTCCCAGCCCTAGTCCCAGCCCCAGCTAAACCTGTCAGGTAAGTCACCATCCGCTATTCAGAGTGGTCTGTCTAGAAGGACCCCTCCTATCCAACCGGACCAAGACACCTTTCCCTTCCACAACCATCCCGTCAGGAACTCGCGATGACTCCGATAACCTGGGCCCCATGCCTTTGGCTTGGCCTCTAGTCTCTGACAATACCCTTTTAACCTCCACGGCCAAGCTGGTACTAACCGCTCCCCCCGCTCATTCCACCACTTCTTTTCATAAGAGCAATTGTCGAAGGTTATGCCTAGGCGTCGGAATTCATGGTTTCCTGATCACCCACCCCACTTGCCAGACCATGAGGACCTTGGTAGGTCTTTCGAGCGGGAAACGGAACAACTTTAGGCGGCAAGCGTCATGCGTGGGAGGTGGTTCCAGTGGGTCGATCGTCAAACGCCCTCGGGAAGTCGTCGCAGCGACATGACTGGGGGATGCTGAAGGTCAGGCGGTTGGCAATAGTCACCGGCCGAGGTGCAAGCCCCCCGGAACTCAAGGCCGCCGAGATGCTCAGGGATCGAATCCGGAAGAGAACTTCGGTCAAGATCACCATTGCCGAAGAGGGACCGGGCGCATCTGGGGCGATCTCCGGATCGGGACTCGTCGTGGTCGTAGGTTGCCTGGAAACAGACGAGATCGCAAGGGCTCTACTGAAGAAGTTCAGCGCCAGGCTTCCGACGCTTCCCAACTCGGACCGGTGCCACCCGGAGGGCTTCGCAGTCGCTTCTGGCATCGTCGAGGGGAGGCCACACATGATCATCGCCGGCGCTGACCCAAGGGCGACGATATACGGGGTTGGGTGGGTCCTGAGGGCCATCACCTACCGTCCAGGATTCATAGAGGTCCCGAAGCTGGATGTGCAGGACAAGCCGGCCTTCTGGCTCCGTGGAGGCAATCCCAGCGGGCCGGGCAGCCGAGCAAGGCAATACGGGAAGCTTCGGCCGCAGACCGCGGAGGAACACATGGAGGTGATGGAGGACCTGATGCTCCTGGGCACCAACGTCTTCGGCGGGGATCCCGCGCTGGTGCGCTCATACGGGATGATGACGACGTTCGGCCGAACTGCAAATGAGATGCGCGCGGGCCCGGGCGGCGCGACCGAGTTCCCCAAGGAGTGGGGTGCCGACGGGGGAATTTCCCGCAAGTACGCCTGTCCCTCCGTGCCCGAGGCCAGGGAGGCCCTTTTGGAGTCCTTCGATGAAATGTTCCGCAGCGCGCCAAGTCGCGACTTCTTCACAACTAACTCCGGGGATGAGGGTGGCTGTCGCTGCGAAAGGTGCACGCCCTGGGGAGGGACCTACATCAGGCTCGTCCATGAGATCGCGGGCATCCTCCACAAGTACCATCCGGACTGCAAGGTCTTGGCGACCAACCAGGACCTGACCAACGAGGGCAATCAGGCCATATTCCAGTACCTGAACGCCCAGGACTCAAGCTGGCTGTATGCCATCCGGTACGGGCCCGGCGCGGACGAGATGCAGACCTACATCAGGGGTCCCGTCAACCCGAGGTGGTTTGAGTACGAGGGGTTTGGCCCGCTGGGCAATTACCTGAAGTACATGCACCACGAGCTACCTCGGACGACGCAAATCGCGCTGTACTCCGACATCACGCACTGGATGCAGGCCCAATACGCGGTTCCCCGCCCCGATGTGGCTCTCGCAGCGGTGCACGGGCGACGGTCCTGGAACGCCCGGCCCCGCGCCCTCCATAGGGTAGCGCGGGAGACGCTCCACTACGCGATCGGTGACATGCACTACAGCGAGGGGATGCATGATGACTTCAACAAGTGGTTCTGGTACCGGATGCTGTGGAATCCCCACCAATCGGCCGAGGATATTTCCCGGGAGTACTGCCGCTACTGGTTCGGGCCCGCCGCGCAGGATGACATGGCCGCGGCGATATTCCTCATGGAAGAGACCCTTGAGAAGCGCGTCCTGGGCAACCGTGGCATCCCGAAGGCCGTTCAGCTCCTGCACCGGGCACGGGCCAAGATCCCGGCCAACCTTATGAGGGCGGACTACCGCTGGAGGATAATCGCCCAGAAGGCCCTTTTGGATCTGTACATCCAGCTCAAGCTGGAGGGGGGCCGGGAGATCAAGGCAAAGGCATCCCGATGCCTGGCAAGGGCATGCCGATCGCAAAGCCCGTCGCAGGACGTCAAGGAGGCTGTCCGGGTCCTGAGGCGACCCATCGAGACTGCACGCATGAAGCGGATCAAGAGGGAAGCCATCAAGCTAGGCGAGGAATCCAACAAGGTCATCGGCTACCGGGATCCAGCCTGGTTCATCGTGGACGGGTTTGATCTCACCGAGGTCGGCTGGTGGGTGAAGGTGCTTCAAGAGGCTTTGGCCATGGGCCAGGGTGCTAGGATCAGAAACGCCGCCGCGATGGTGCTACACTATGAGGACCCGGGGGAAGGGGGGTTCTACGACAGCCTAGGATGGCCATCGGAATCGGCGCATCTTGTCCATGGCGAGAGCCTGTGGGGTTTCCTCCCATTCCAGGGCCCGGCCATGCTGTCCCACTACAGCCTCGCCTACTCCTGGGGGAGGAAGGGTGAGGGCGTGACGCTGCGCTACGACGGATTGGATCCGGGCGCAGACTACGTGGTGCGGGTATCCGTGGGCGTCCACTGGGAAGGCCGGGAAGCCATGGGCCCGGCCAAGCTGGAGCAGGGGCTTTCGGCAAACGGCCAGGTCGTGTGCGAGGCCTTCCCGGTTCCTATCAGCGAGACCGTCCTCCACGAGTTCGATCTGCCGCGGGGGATTGCGAAAAAGGGCAAACTGGAGATCGCCCTGACGGGCAGGTCAAGGCTGATGCCGGTGACGGGCCTATGCGAGATCTGGGTGATGCGAAAGGACAGGATGCCTTGGACCATCCGCCCGTAGGGCAACCGGAGCAGATGCGAGGCTGAGCCGTCTCAAGGCCAATGCGAAACTTGCACAGCGGTGACGGACCCGACGTGATATCTTTATAATCGCCTTTGCTGCTCTAGGTCGCGGAATTCCAGTCAGGCGAAAAAATGTCGGCAGATGCCTCGTTCGAAGCATCTGAGAAGGATAGGCCCGCGGGCTCGGGCGTAGGGGTGAACCCGGCCCTGAAGGAGAACATGAGGGCTGGGTGGAGAAGCCAATGGACCACCGAGAAATCCCTGCGAGACAGGGGATACGTCTGCGCCAAGTGCTCCTACTTCAAACTCGAGGCCAGCCACCCGCTGTCGAAGACCTTCCCCGACCTTGGCATCTGTGAGAGAACCGGGTACCACAGGTTCGGCTCGGCCTCCTGCAACGCGGGCAGATGGCAAGGCCGGAGCCGGCCCGATGTCTAGCCGCCGAGGACCTTTCTGGAATCTCGCCCCGACTGGGGCTGACCATTTTAAGTTGCGGTGCATCCTGCACGGCGGTGTACTTGGCACCGCACTCGCTGGACGAGTTCGGCCAATCCATGGCACGGGCCATGGCCTCGGGCAGCACGGTATTCCTGGTGTGCGATTGCGAGATCAAGTATGAGGGCAGGGCGCGGTCCCGCCTCGCCCGTGGGGAGAGGATGATAATCCTCAAGGAGGACGGCACACTGATAGTCCACCAGAAGCTCGGGCGCGAGCCCGTTAACTGGATGCCTCCGCGGTCCAGGACGGAGCTGGCAACGAAGGAGGGAACGCTCCGCCTGCTGTCCAGCAAGCAGCGGGAAAGGGAGAGGATGGAGATCACCATACACTCGGTCAAGGGCCTCCAGTGCTTCCGCCTGGAGGACTTCTCTAGGTTGGATGTCTACGGCACCGAGAAGGATTTCGTGAGGGAGCTCATCAAGGATCCCTCCCTGATCGAGAAGGGCTTCAGGCTGGCCAAGAACGAGCGCCTCACGGTCGCGGGCAGCATCGACATCACCGGGGTCGATTCCGAGGGAAGGCCGGTGGTCGTCGAGGTGAAAAGGTCGCGTGCCACGCCCCATGACGTGGTCCAGCTGAAGCGCTACGTCGATTCGCTCACGAAGAAGACCAGCCAGCCCGTCAGGGGCATATTGGTCTGCCCCTCCTCGTCAAGCAAAGCCCGGAGGCTTCTGATTCAGTACGGGCTGGAGGCAAAGAGGATAGATCCCCTGAAGCTGGAGCGGAGGCAGGGGCGAGCCGACCTGACTAGGTTCGTGACCGGCTAGGACAGGACCTCGGCCACGGCGGAGAGGAAGGACGCATTCTGCTCCTCGGTTCCCACGGTCACCCTGATGTGTTCGGAAAGCCCAAAGCTTGAACAATCCCTGACGGCGAACCCCTTGTCTAGGAGTGCCTTGGCGAACTTCGCCGCCGTGAATCCGGCGCCACCAACGGAGGCGAGCACGAAGTTCGCCTCGGACGGGGCACATCTCAGCCCGAGCTTGGCAAGCCCGTCGGCCAGGAAGCGCCTCCCCCTCCTTATCCGCTCTATCGACCTCTGCACGTAGGGCTGGTCGCCCAGGGCAGCGATGGCGGCGGCCTGCGCTACGGAGCTTGCGTTGAACGGCATTCTGACCAAGTCCAGGTACCGAACCACCCTCGGGGGCGCTATCGCGTAGCCGATCCTCAGGCCTGCCAGTCCGTAGGCCTTCGAGAAGGTCCGCACCACGGCTGCGTCCATGTCCTCTCCGATTATGCGGTTGTAGGGGGAACTGTAGCGCTCGGAGAAGTCGGCGTAGGCCTCGTCCACCACGAGGAATATGCCCCGATCCAGGGTGAAGCCGAGCAGCCGGCTCAGCTGGACCTTGGCGAGGATGGCACCGGTCGGGTTGTTGGGAGTGCAGACAAGCATCATGCGCGTTTTGCCGTCGCATGCTTTCTTCAGGCCTCGATCGTCGATGCTCAAGTCCGGAAGATCCGGGACTAGGCGACGCTCGGCTCCCAGGGCCCGCGCTATGGTGTTGTAGGTCGAGAACGTCGAATGGGTGACTAGGTTGTCGCCCTCCGATAGGTAGAGCTTGGCAAGATTCTCCAGAACCTCGTCCGAACCGTTCCCCACCACTATGCATTCGGGGGAGATGCCAAGGACTTGGGCCAGCCGCGACTTCAGAGCCCTGGCCTCCTTGTCCGGGTAGAAATGGACTTTGTCTGCCATCCCCCGTATGGCCTCACCCACGCTGGGCGAAGGGCCGTAGGGATTCTCGTTGGAGGACAGCTTGGTGATGGGCCTGCCAGTGTCGTGGCTTGAAACGCCCGGCGCATACGGCACTATGTCGAGAATGGATTCCTTGATTCTGGCCTTTCCCATCCTGGCTACCCGAGCCGATCAAGGGGGGCTGCATGAAATATGTTAGCGCAGAGCGGATGCGGATGCGGGCCGATCAGCCATCATGCCCTGAGCTTT